>ERZ1034980.91-NODE-91-length-83518-cov-471.206714_pt1 | contig 83518 bp, 81 predicted proteins | sample MGYA00520622_ERZ1034980 | MGnify/ENA primary metagenome ERZ1034980 (study PRJEB33766, sample SAMN09781791) | gut metagenome | biome: gut microbiome | host: Homo sapiens | place: Madagascar | study: EMG produced TPA metagenomics assembly of the PRJNA485056 data set... | reverse complement strand
GGGGGGGTCAAAATCTCCCCTATACTAATTGGAAAAGTATGGAAAAGGCAGTAAAAAAAAATAGAAAATTATTTTTCCTATAAATTTTTCATTTATATATTTGCATATATCAAAACTTTTGCTTACCTTTGCATCCCAGTAGAGGTTAATGGCGGATTAACCTTTCACCCATGAGGTTAAAAAGTAATGGGTTAGAAGTTGGGTTAGTACTCTCACCTTACATAGAGAGGAGGTTGTCCCCAATACTACTAAAATTGCTACTATATAAGTTAGATTGCATGAGCATATCCACCTGAGAAAAGGCACAGGGAATCATGCTATAGGGGTATAATCAAGAACTGGTCTAATGAAGTTAGTAGTTAAAAGGAGATTAGAAATAACTCTTATGAAGCCATAACAAAGCTTCAGGGATATTACTATATACAAGAATGAAGAAGATAAGTAATTACATTAAGGATTCTATTAAATGGTTATGGCAGTTTCCACAGAATATGCTTGCTCTATGTATAGAGGGCATATTGTGCCAAGCTGCATATAGAGAAGGTAAGGCAGATGGTAATACTATTATAGTGAATATTACTCTACCTTCAGCTATGTCATTAGGAGATTATCTCTTTGTGAATCCTATGTCATCACAAGAGTCTATTCAACATGAATGTGGTCATAGTAAGCAATCTGATATATTAGGTCCACTATATTTGATAGTGATAGGAATCCCATCATTACTACATAACATAGTGCATTATCTATGTAGCAAGATAGGAATTAAATGGAACTACTACAGTTTTTATACTGAATCTTGGGCTAACAAGTTAGTAGGAATTGCTTAAAGAATATAGATTAGACCTAAAGCCAAAGCCTAACTTTACTCCTTCATGACAAGAAAATGATGCTTGAATTAAAAATAATTGGGAAAAAGTTTGGTGGTTTCAAATATTTTGCTTACCTTTGCAGAGCAATTAAGAAAGAGAGGTTGGTTTTAGGAAATTTCCATTGTTAGGAATGTTACTTTAACCAATTGTTTAGAGTAACATTCCTTTTTTATTGCCCCATAGTATAGTTGGTTATTACACGGGATTTTGGCTCCTGTAACATAAGTTCGAGTCTTATTGGGGTAACAATAGTAAAGGTAAATGCCCTCTTAGTATAATGGATAATGCAAGGGTCTTCTAAGCCTTTAATGGGGGTTCGATTCCCTCAGGGGGTACTAAATGTTGGGTTAGACGGAGTGGTTAAGTCACCACACTTTCAATGTGGAGATTATGGGTTCGAGTCCCATACCCAATACAATATAGAGCTATCTACTAATGGTTAGATAACTGTCCTCTCAAGGCAGAAATTTGGGTTCAATTCCCAATAGCTCTACAACTTAGGGTGTGTAGCATAGTGGTTAATGTGCCTGACTGTCAATCAGGAGATTGGAGTTCAATTCTCCCACATCCTGCTAATCCACTTTTAATCTACTGAAGTCCTATCCTACAGAGGTAGGTAGGCAATGGAGAGGTAACTCAGTGGGACTGGGACTTGTCTTGAAAACAATGGGAGCAGTAAAATGCTTGGGGGTCGGGACCTCATCTCTCCGCAATAATAGGTGTTCTTTGACATATTGGTGAAGGAAAGTATGGAGAGTAAACTATCAAGGTGATAGTCCTATCTGCTAAATAGTGAGTACCCTAATAAGGTATTTGTTTCGAGTACAATGCTCTCCGCAATATATAGTAGTAGCCTAATTGGTGGGGCACTGCATTTGGGATGCAGAGGATGCAGGCTCGAGTCCTGTCTACTATACTAATGGGGTTTGTGGTGTAATTGGCTAACACACCTCCCTTGCAAGGAGGAGTTCAGGGTTCAAGTCCCTCATTCTCCACACTATGTTTTCATGTTTTCATAATGTTGAGCTTTTGCTTGAACCCTCTTTTGGGTAGTTAGAGGTTAAAGAAACTGCCCTATCAATGCTCCTTAGTTCAGTGGTTTAGAATAGTTCCCTTACAAGGAAAAGGTCATAGGTTCAATTCCTATAGGAGCAACATAATGGGGATGGAGCTTATATGGTACAAGCTACTGACTGTTAATCAGAAGAGAGTAGGTTCGAGTCCTATCTTCCCCGCAAAAACTTTTGCAAGGAGTTTAGTCAAGTAGCTTGCAATACTTGATGCCATCATTTCTGAAAGTTCTCTGAGTGCAATAAGGAGAAGTAATCAATGATTTGATGTTTTAGCAGGTTAGAGAAGTAGTAATCTTGCCCCATACATAATGGGGAGACCAGTGGTGCAAATCCACTACCTGCAACTAAGTAATTGGGAAGTAGCTCAGTTGGTAGAGCACTGGTCTCCAAAACCAGTAGTTGTGGGTTCAATTCCTGCCTTCTCAGCACATTGGGATGTATCTCCTCTGTCTGATAAGCAGTTGAAAGAGTAGTTGGTTACAGGTGAGTTCAATTCTCACCATCCCAACATTGGTCAAGAAGAGTAATAGCTGATGTACTTCAATGGTAGAAGGCTGCTCTCATAAGGCAGTAGTTGAAAGTTTGAGTCTTTCTATCAGCACTGTGTTAGTAGCTCAGTCAGGTAGAGCAGAGGATTGTGGCTCCTTATGGCATGGGTTCAAATCCCATCTAACACCCCAATACACTGGTATAGCATAATGGTTAATGCAGGAGTCTTATACACTCAAGATTATAGGTTCAAGTCCTATTACCAGTACTATCTTGGAGTATCTGAGTGGTCTAAGGGCACAGACTGCAAATCTGATGATTCGTGGGTTCAAATCCCACCTCCAAGTCTATGTGTTATGTAGATAAACTTATAAAGAATAATACAGGAGTTTCTTCAAAGAACTTCTTCTTAGTGGCAGTTACCTTAATAGGTTTAATCCTACTATTAGTTCCTGCTGTACTTCTTATAATAGAAGTGTGTTATAACCATACTATACAGACAGACCTTAATGGTCTTGCTGCTTATATAGGTGCTGTTGCTGGAGTATTTGCATCAGCAGGTATTACTAAAGCATGGTCTGAAAAGTATGAAAAGAAATAATGCTCCTATAGCTGAATTGGTTAAAGCAACAGTCTCTTAAACTGTGGACTCAAGGTTCAGGAGCACAACCTCAACCTTGGCAAATATTCCCCCAAAGCATTGATGGTGGATGCTCTGGACTTTTAATCCTGAGAGTAAGGTTCGACTCCTTATGGGGGAACATAACACATTATTAACTCCAAATTTTTATTGTTATGAAAAAGGTTATTTCATTAATTAAGAGGGGTGTTAAAGCATACTTTAGACAAGCTGCTAAGGCTTATGCTTGGACACCTACAGGAACTATTCCAGTTGGAATATAGTTCCTTTGATGTTGGAGTGAGTAATAAATATTATATGGGGTAGCTTTAATGTGGTGAATTAGTGTGGACTGTAAATCCACTGCCTCAGGCTATTTAAGGTTCAATTCCTTTCTGCCCCCACTTCAATAGAAATCTTTGTCCTTGACTTATGGAAAGTGATGTGGGTAGAGACACAAATAAGTCATTATGGGTACTGGGCAGGTATGGTTACATTGCGGAGGACTGAAAATCCTTAGAACAAAGTTCGATTCTTTGAGTGAGTACTAATGCCCTCTTGGTGGAATTTGGTAGACACATCTGCCTTAGAAGCAGACATGAAGTAATAGTAGTGTAAGAGTTCGAGTCTCTTAGAGGGTACTAAAAAAAAATAATTTGAAAATAATTGGGAAAATATTTGGTTAATTGAAATATTTTACTTAACTTTGCACCATCAAAATAAGAGAATATGTTTGAAGAAGATAACCTATTTACTCCAATGGAATCAAGCAGAAGTACAGAAGTATCTGGTTCTCAGTTCTTTATCAACTTCTTAAATCAGCTTGAAGGTTGGAAGACTAAGTGTAAGAATCTGCATTGGGCAGCACCTAAGAAGAATATCCATGTATATCTTGATGAGTTTCTTGATATATTGTCAGATTATCAGGATGGGCTTGCAGAAGGATACATGGGAATACTTGGCAAGATGCAACCTAATGTAATCAAAGGAACTCCAAGTGATGCACTGAATGCTTTTGACTTTATAAGTGAAGTTAAGTCTGCTACTATTGCATTCTATGATAAGATTCCTCAAGAGACCATATATAAAGGTATAACATCTGAATGTGAGACCTTTATTCAGAATATCAATAAGTATGACTACTTATTCCACTTATGTGATATAAGACCTTACTAATGACAAAACTGAGAAGTAGAGAAGTATATGAAGAGGCTATAAGAAACAGTCTTAGTATAGCACAAGTATGTAGATACCTGCATATAAAGCCTGTAGGAGGGAATTACAGAACTATACATCAAGCAATTGATTTATACAATATAGATACTTCCCACTTTACAGGTCAGGGATGGAACTCTGGTGAAAGATATTCTCCAGTAGTTAAGAAATTCCCTCTTAGTAAGATTCTTGTAAATCCTTCAAGATATAACTCAAACAATCTAAAGAGAAGATTACTTTCAGAAAATATAAAAGAATATAGATGTGAGAGATGTGGGTTGTCTGAATGGCAAGGACAAAAGATACCTTTAGAGCTGCATCACAAAGATGGTAATAATAGTAATAATGAAATAGGTAATTTACAGCTCTTATGTCCTAATTGTCATGCTCTGACAGACAATTACAGAGGGAAAAATAAAATGGTCTAATGGTGGAACTGGAATACACAAGGGACTTAAAATCCCTCGCCCTTTAGGGATTGAGGGTTCAAATCCCTCTTAGACTACAATGCCTCCTTAGTGTTAATGGTTTAGCAAGCCTGTCTTGTAAACAGGAAGAGAGGGTTCAAATCCTTCAGGAGGCTCTATAATGTAGGTATGGTGTTAGTGGTTAGCATATGACATTGCCAATGTCAAGGGGTCAGTTCAAGTCTGATTATCTACTCAAATGCAGGTATAGTATAAAGGTTAGTATGTAACACTTCCAATGTTAATGTGTGGGTTCGATTCCCACTATCTGCTCAAATATACATCGTGGGGTGATAGCAATGGTAGCTAACAAGGCTCATAACCTTGAGGTTGAGAGTTCGAGTCTCTCCCCCGCAACTAATTTAGGTAATATGGAAGAGATAGAAAAGGCAAGGATGACAAGAACCAAAAAGACCAATGGTTCAGAGGTTCATCAAGTTATGACTGCATTAACTGATACTACAATCAGAGGTATTGTAAGGTCAGCCAATGAGGAAGGAATTAAGAGAGGGGATATAGTTTCTCTACTTAAAGAAAATGGTCAGTTTGTATTAATTTACTTTAGATAAAAACATTATGGAAATGGAAGAGCAGAAAACAATAGAAAGACCCTTGATGAGTGAAGAGGAGTTCAAGGATTACATGAAGAAGAATAGAGTAGATATTGTAGGAGATTTCTATGAAAGAGGTATTCTTCACCTGAGAACCTATGAAGCAGTAAGCAGGTTTAAGTCTGTAGGGAGAGCAATCAGAAGAAGTCATATATCTCTTGATGGATTTATTTATCCTAAGAGACCTTTTAACAATGCTAAGCATGGTAAGAATAGTCTGAATGACAGAAAGAAGATGATTTATGAGCAACTTAAACACAGAAAATCAGCCTAATGATTACAATGAAGTGCCAGTATTATACTGCAAGCATTGTCTATCATTGAATATTAGGAACATTCCTGGAATGGAGGATTCAGATTACTGTGATGAGTGTGGCTCCACTGATATAGGAGAATGTTCAATAGAGGAATGGGAGACCCTCTACAAGAATAGATATGGACACAGATACCTTGAAGAGTATTAACAATTTAATTATAAAGTAAAATGGAAGAGCAAAAGGGAAAGGTTGTAGAGATGCAGCCAACAACAAAGGAAACAGAGAGACCTGAGAAGATGTCTTATGAGCAGTTAGAGAACATAGCCCATCAGCTTAGTGAGCAGGCTAAGCAGTTGTATATGAAGTTACAGGCTGCTAATATGGGTAATATGTTCAAGAGACTTGACTACTTGTTTAAAGTAGTAGAGAATGGGCACATGTTCAAGCAGGACTTCCTTGAAAAGTGTATTGCTGAGATTGAGGAAATTATGACAGTTCCTGAAGAGACTGAGGAAGATAACAAGGAAGAGGAAACACCAGATATTAAAACTGAAGAGTAAATTACAAGATGAGGAAGGCTAACAACATAGTTAGAATACCCACTTCATTAAATGGTAAATTCTTTAGATATTGGTTTGAATTTTTAGAGCCTTTTCATAAGCTAACTGATAGAGAGATTGATGTAATTACATCCTTTGTTAAGCAGAGATATGAACTCAGTAAAGTTATCAAGGACAATGAGATACTTGATAAGGTTACAATGAGTGAAGATACAAAGAAGAAAGTAAGGGAAGAGTGTAATATCACTCTCCCACACTTTCAAGTAATTATGGGCAAGCTAAGGAAGAATAAGGTTATCATTGATGGCAAGATTAATCCAAGGTTTATTCCTAACATTGATGAGGAGACTGGCACTTTCCAACTATTGTTACTTTTTGAATTGAAATGAATTATCCTGATATAATTGGTAAGGTTTCTGAAGAGTTGAATTTACCTAAAGAAGTGGTAGATAAAACATATAAGGCATTTTGGTTATTTATTAACCAATCCATACAGTCCTTGCCATTAAAGGATAATCTTAATGAAGAGGATTTTGCTAAGTTAAGAACAAATTTCAACATTCCATCACTGGGTAAATTGACTTGCACTTATGATAGGATGTTAGGTATGAAAAAGAGACTCAAGTTTATAAAACAGATAAGGGAGAAGAAATGAAGAAATTGTTTATTAGTCAGCCCATGAAGGGCAAGACAAATGAAGAAATAGAAGCAGAAAGAGCTAAAGCAGTGGAAGAGGCTAAGGCAGTACTCAATGATGATGTGGAAGTGATTGATAGCTTCTTCAAAGATGCGCCAGTAGATGCAAGACCTCTATGGTTCTTGGGTAAATCAATTGAGCTATTATCTGCGACAGATGCTGCATATTTTGCTAAAGACTGGGACAAATATAGAGGTTGTAAGATTGAGCACTCTTGTGCTGTAGAATATGGTATAAAAGTCATTGAGTATGTTGAAGGTTAAGAAGATAAAGCCAATGTTCACTGCACTTATCACTACAATGGATAAGTATGAGCATGATATGATGGTAGGAGCTGGTCTTATTGATGTGACTAAGAGAGAAGGCAGCTTGAAGGAATATCAGAGGGTACTTGCAGTGGGTAGCTCTGTTAGAGACATTAAAGTTGGTGACTTGGTATGGGTTAATCCTACAAGATTTGGTGTAAAGAAACACAAAGAAGGTTCTCTAAAGGATGGAGTAATCACTGATAACCCTATCATAACTTACAACTTTGATGTTGTTGAGATGGATGGAAAGCAGTGCCTATTACTACAGGATAGGGATATTGACTTCATTATTGAAGAGTGGGAAGAGATTCCAGATACTCAGCCACAAGTATATGTGCCAGACAAAAAGCTTATTGTTTAAGACTTGTTCTTGCTGTAATAGAACTTTGCCTATAGATAACTTCTACATTAGAAGTTATAAAGATAAGAATGGCAACATCCATAAGTATTCTGATTCTAAGTGCAAAGATTGTAAAAATGCTTACAGTAGAAATTACAATAATGTGAATAAGGATACATTAAAAAGTATCCATAAAGAGTGGAGAGATAAGAATAAAACAAAAGTCAAATCTTATAGAGACAAGTGGAGAAGAGAACATCCAAACTACTCTAAAGAGTGGGCTGAGAGAAATAAGTCTAAAATTAGACTCTCACAGATTAAGTATAATTATAATTTAACTGAGGAAGAATATGAAGCTTTACCAAAAGCTTGTGAAGTATGTGGAAGTACAAAGAACCTATGTATAGACCATAACCATATTACAGGAAAGGTTAGAGGAGTATTATGCTCAAGATGTAATTCAGCTCTTGGCTTACTGGGAGATAGCAAAGAAGTCATACTAAAGTTGGCTTCATATATAGAAAAGCAGTAGTGAAAACTACTGCTTTTTTTTTTGAAAAAAAAAAGAGTTATGATAAAATTGTTCAAATATGAAGGTTACAAAGTAGTAATATCTGAGGAAGCCTTTGCTCTTAAACCTTTCAGACAAATATGGCAAAGAGATAAGACTGTTAATAAGGATAAGGCTATTATGGAACTTGGGTTTATTTATTTTTTCTGCGACCCAAGAAGTGACTATCAGTACCTTGTAGATGACAAGGAAAGAATGGAAGCTATTAAAGAGGGAGAGGGATTACCTCCTAAATGGGAACCAGATAGAATAGTAACAGAGGCAATGGAATTTTATAAGTCCTTTAAGCCAATCTCAGCTTTACTCCTTGAAGACACGAGGTTTATGGTTGATAAATATAGAAAAAGACTGAAAGCCCAAGAGTTTGATGAACTTGAAATTAAGGACTTGAAAGAAGCAGGTGCCCTCATTAAGCAAATACCTTCTCTTGTGAAAGACCTCAATGAGGCTGAAAAGGCACTTAACTCTGAAATGAGAGAGTCAGGCAGAATGAGAGGACAGGGAGAAAAGACTATATTTGAGGATGACTTAGCACTATAATTATGAAAGCAGAAGATATAATAGAAGGTCTTAATAAACATATTGAGATAAGGAGAGGTGAAAGGGGAATTGAGAATGTAGGACATATTGTATTACAGAGGGAAATAATACCTCATTCCTCATTTAAGGTCTATAAGATTTATAAGTACACCCTTTGGTTCACTAAGAAAGGCAAGTCTTATGAAGTAATGAAGATACAACATATTGCTAGGGTTCCTGGCGGTCAAGAAGAGAGTATATTAAGGAAGATGGATATTATGTTGAGTACATCAATATTCAATTGGATAGGCTCTTATTTTTATGAAGCAGTTATAAAGGGAGAATATAATGGAGTTTCAGAAGATACCAATGAATGAATATCAGACTGAGCTGACTGAGGAATTGGTCAATAGCCTTCCTCAGGAGGTTCAGGACCAGTTATTTGATATTATAAATAATGTAGAGTTTGTCAAGAGATTAATAAGTCCTACAAGAGAACATGCCAAGGATAGACCAAGAGATGATAGAGGTAGAATCATTGTGGACTTGGCTAATCCTCATATATTGGAGGATATGGACTATTTCAGACCATCTGCTATACATTATGAGAAGTATGGTACATTTACTAACCTTAGACCTAATGCCAATCCTAATAGTGAGTATGGCAAATGGGTAAGAGAGGAAAGGAGAAGAATCTGGGATGGTTATGTGAGGGAAAGTGATGGAGAATGGGTTACAGGCTATATGTATTGGTTCCTTAACTATTCTCCTATGATGCTCTCTAAGATTAGAGAGTATAAGGATAAGAATGGTAAAAAGAGAAAGTCTAAAAGAGCTGATAGAATAGAAGCACTTCCTGAATGTTGGGAAGGAATCTATTGGAGATTCCATTGCTTAGACCAAGCATCAAATGGTGGCTTGTACAATAACTTTGAAGGAGGTCAGCACATGGCTGAGCTTGCTTCCAGAGGTAAAGGTAAGTCATATAGTCTTGCATCCATACTTAACCACATCTTTGTAGTAGGTGAAAATGAAGAAGCACATGAAAAGGTAAAGGGTATAGTAACTGCTTATCAGAAGGAGTACCTTACTAAGGATGGTGTTCTTAATAAGTTTGTAGATATGGCTAATTTCTGTGCAACCAATACCCAGTTTCCAAGAAAGAGATTAAAGAACTCTTTGCAGGAAATGACTTGGATAATGGGATATAAGGATGTAGACCTTGATATTGAAAGAGGTACTCAAAATACAGTACTTGGAGTATCATCTAAGGATGATGAGTCTAAGTTGAGAGGTAAGAGAGCTGCTAAGATTCTTATTGAGGAGTTTGGTACATTCCCAAGACTTGTAGACTTGTATAATGTATTGTTACCTTCAGTACAAGAAGGTGATATTGTCTTTGGTCAAATCTATATGTTAGGTACTGCTGGTGATAATGAGTCAGACTTTGCTGGTGCTCAAGAAATTATGTATAACCCAAAAGGTTATAATATGTATGCCTTACCTAATGTATTTGATAAGTATAACCAAGGTAAACCTTACTTTGTATTCTTCTTCCCTGGCTATGTAAATAGAAAGGGATGCTATAATGAGAATGGTGTATCTGATGTGATTAAGGCTCTTATTGAGATTCTTATGAATAGGTACAGAGTAAAGTACAATTCTACTGACCCTAATACTATCATTAAGACCATTGCTGAGGTTCCTATTACTCCTGCTGAGGCTATTGTTAAGACAGGTGTAAATATGTTCCCTGTAGCTGACTTAACTGAAAGAGTAGGTCAATTAGATGCTAACCCTACAGAGTATGATGATGTATATGTAGGTGATTTGGTATTTAATAAAGATGGTCAAGTAGAGTATAAACCTACCTCTGCTACACCTATCAGGGATTTTCCACATAAGGATAATAAGATAGAGGGTGCTATTGAGATATACCAAATGCCTGAGATTGATAAGAATACAGGTAAGCCATATAATGACAGGTATATATTAGGTGCTGACCCTTATGATGATGATGAGTCAAATACTATGTCTTTAGGTTCTATATTTGTATTAGACCTATGGACAGATAGGATAGTGGCTGAATATACTGGAAGACCATCTTTTGCTGATGATTACTATGAGATTTGTAGAAAACTTTGTCTATTCTACAATGGTAGGTTGAATTATGAGTATAATAAGAAAGGCTTATTCTCTCACTTCTCAACAAGAAATAGTCTTTATCTTCTTACAGATGTTCTTGATTTCTTAAAGGAAAAGCAGATGATGAAGGATGGCTATGGTAACAAGTCAAAAGGTACTAATGCCTCTCCTGCCATTAATGCTTATGCAAGGAGTAGATTAAGAAGCTGGCTATTGGCTCCAGTTCCTATTATGCAGACTATTGATGGAGAAGAGAAAGAAGTAATGGTTCCAAGGTTATTTATTGTAAGGAACAGGGCACTGCTAAAAGAGCTTATTAATTACAACTCTGAAGGTAACTTCGATAGAATATCTGCTATGGGTATGTTAATGCTTTTAAGAGAGGATAGGATGATAAGATACCAAGGAGATGTTAGTAAGGAGAAGCAGGAGAGAGCCAATAATAATTATGATGGTAATGACCCATTCTTCAAGAGAAACTATGACTTTAGGTTCAGGCAGTAAATTTAGTAAAAATGAAGGCTAATGGTTAATAAATTACTTATATACTTGCATAGGTCAAGGATTTTACTTACCTTTGCACAGTAATTAAATTGAAGTATATGGGATATGAAATGATAAACTTGCCTCCACAGCAACTTCCCTTCAGTAAGAAAAATAAAGCTTGGAGGAAGAAGCACTTGGATTGGGCAGATAGTAAGACCTTCTTCAATTATAGCTTAGTTAGAAAATCTGTAATACATAAGAAAATTAACTATGACTTGCTCAATGGTAAACTCCACATGAGTGACCTTGAGATGATACTGAATCCTGAGAAGCTACAGGCAGGTTTCATACCTGATAGGATTCAACACTATCCTATTATGAATAGTAAGTTGAATGTGCTTAGAGGTGAGGAAAGTAAGAGAGTCTTTGACTTCAAAGTAGTAGTTACTAATCCTAATGCTATTACAGAGATAGAGAATAACAAGAAGCAAGAATTACTACAGAAGCTACAAGAGTGGGTATCTAATACTTCTCAGTCAGAGGAGGAGGCTAATCAGGAGCTTGAAAAGATAAATGACTATTACAGCTATGAGTGGCAGGACATGAGGGAAATAAGGGCAAATGCCCTATTAAACCATTATGTAAAGGAATTAAATATCCCTCTAATGTTCAACCAAGGCTTCATGGATGCAATGGCAGTTGGTGAAGAAATTTACCAATGTGATATTGTAGGAGGTGAGCCTACTATTGAGAGATTAAATCCACTCAAGGTAAGAATCTTTAAGTCAGGATATAGCAATAAGATTGAGGATGCAGATATGATAATCCTTGAAGATTATTGGAGTCCAGGCAAAGTCATTGATACCTATTATGATGTATTGACAAAGAAAGATATGGAGTACATAGAGAAGATGCCTGACCATGTAGGTCAAGCTGCTACAGACTCTATGGATAACATAGATGAAAGATATGGCTTTGTCAATAACAACATGATAGGGGATGAAATAAGTACAGAGGGATTCTTTTGGGACCCATTAGGAGGATATGATGGAGTTAATAACTCACTTCTTCCTTATGATGTTGCAGGAAACTTGAGAGTGCTTAGAGTATATTGGAAGTCAAGGAGAAAGATTAAGAAGGTAAGAAGTTATGACCCTCAAACAGGTGAAGAAGTATTTAACTTCTACCCAGAGACTTATGTAATAGATAAGGATGCTGGAGAAGAGGAACAGGTATTCTACATCAATGAAGCATGGGAAGGAACTAAGATTGGTACTGATATTTATGTCAATATGAGACCAAGAGTAGTTCAGTACAATAGACTAAGTAACCCTTCAAGATGCCACTTTGGAATTGTTGGCTCCATTTACAACCTTAATGACAACAGACCATTCAGTTTAGTAGACATGATGAAGCCATACAATTACTTGTATGATGCAATACATGATAGATTGAATAAACTGATAGCAAGAAACTGGGGTTCATTAGTTAGACTTGACTTTGCCAAAAAGCCTAAAGGATGGGATGTAGAGAAGTGGTTATACTATGCAAAGACAATGGGTCTTGCAGTAGAAGACAGCTTCAATGAGGGTAATGTAGGTGCAGCTACAGGTAAACTTGCAGGTGCATTAAACAATGCTTCCACTGGTGTAATTACAGCTTCTGATGGTAATCAGATACAGCAATACATTAATCTTCTTGAGTTTATCAAGATGGAAATGGCAGAGGTTGCTGGTATTACCAAGCAAAGAGAAGGTCAGGTAAGTAATAGAGAGACAGTAGGTGGAGTAGAGAGAAGCATGTTGCAATCTTCTCACATTACAGAGTGGCTATTTGTAGTACATGAGGATGTCAAGAAGAGGGCATTGGAGTGCTTACTTGAAACAGCTAAGATAGCATTAAGAGGCAGAAGCAAGAAGTTCCAATATACCTTGTCTGATAATTCAATGAGAATTATGGAGATAGATGGTGATGAATTTGCAGAAGCTGATTATGGTCTTGTAGTGGATAATAGCAATGGTGTTCAAGAATTAAACTCAAAACTTGATACTTTAGCTCAGGCAGCATTGCAGAACCAGACTCTATCATTCTCAACTATTATGAAGCTATTCAGTTCATCTTCACTTGCTGAGAAGCAAAGACTTGTTGAAAAGGATGAAAGAAGTATTCAAGAGAGACAAGCCCAAGCACAGCAACAACAGTTGCAAGTACAGCAGCAAGAGACAGAACAGAAGGCTCAGATGGAGCAGGCTAAGATGCAGCAGGAAGATGCCCTTAACCAAAGAGATAATGAGACAAAGATTCTTATTGCCCAGATGCAAGCCTATAGCAAGAATAGTGAAGATGATGGCATAATAGAACCTGAATATTCACAAGAAGCTAAGGATAAACTGATGGAATCAATAAGACAATTTGACGAAAGAATCAAGCTTGATAGAGAGAGGTTGGAGTTTGATAAGGACAAGGCAAGGTCTGATGCAAAACTTAAAGAAAAACAGATAAACAAAACAACTCAAAAATCAGACAAATGAGAAGATTTAGAGATATTATAGAAGATATTAAAGCTCCAAGTACTCAAAGCTTATGGCTTAATAATGGAGAGCTAAAAGTATATGGAGCCAAGGGATGGACCCCTATCTCTATAGAATCGTCAGGAGAATTGAAATTCCAATACATACAAGAGGTTCCAGATATAATAATTGAAATTCAATAATAATATGGGAAAAATAAAGAAAATCTTAGAAAATGAATTAGTAGGAGGTACTCAAAATACTGATGTATATCCTGTTACTTCTACCAAGGCTGTCTATGATGAGAGTAATGAAAGACTTGATAACATTCTTAATAGGAGGGGAGTAGTAAATATATCTACTAATTATAATGCTGACCATATAGCAGAGGTTCTAACTCTAGAACAAGCTATTGCTAAAGTGCCTTCAAAAGATAGAGTACTTGGTTTTCAAGGAAGATTCTTAACAGAGAATGGGTGGGAGAGCTACATATTTACAGGAGAATCAACTGCAAATTGGAGTGATAAATCTAAATGGAGTAAATATTATACCAAGAAAGAAGTAGATAATTTACAAAAAGAACAGAATGAGAAATTGAGTAAATTAGCCTCAAAGCCTTATATAGTCTTTAATGAAGATTATTCTGATACTTTGATAAAAGCTTCTCAATTACTGAGAGAGATATATATAGATACTAAATTAGATAAGACTTTATATTTTTATGGAGTTAGAATATCTAGTGAATCAAAAATACAAGTTGCTTTTATCCTTGAAGGAGAACCTTTATATTGGTATGTATGGGTATTAGATAAAAATGACAATATTGGCAAATGTTTGTACTTAAATGGAGCTGTCAATGGTATTAATATTCATATAGTTGTTGATTTATCTCAAGAATTTGTTTGGGATGCAAATCAACAAATTAAATTAAATAACAATATATATGATATAGAATGTTCTCCATATATATTTAGTAAAATAAAAACAGATAAAATAGGGAAAGATGTTAAAATAACAAATGCTAATGTAAGAAATACTACTTCCTTCGTTTATTCTGAAAATAATACAGAAAATGAACTCAAAATATTATCTTGCTTTAAACAGATAAAGATTTTAGGTTCATATCAAGACTTATGTATAAACACTATATATAATACAGAAGATGTTCCTAAAAGAATTATTATAAGAACATTTGATAATTCAAAGGAAGTATTGATAGATTTTTCAGATAATCATTACGAAGGGGATACGAGACTTGGATATGTTATTATTGATTTTGATTGGGATTACTTTATTGCTAATTGCAGTAATATTAATAATATGAATAGGAAGCAAATAATAATAAAATCCGATGCTTTTATTAATAAATTACACGAAACCATCAATGAAGTAGAAGATATTAGAAGTAATATTACTATACCCAAAACAGAAGAAATACAATATAACGAAATAATTAAGGCATATCCTAACAGTACAACTGGGGCATTTGTAAATGGTACTCAAGTATATGCAAATACAGCTATTTTTTCAGTACAAAAAGGTACTAAGTATGCTATAACAGGGAATACAGTTGGTCCAACTGATGTTTCTTATTGTTCTATCATGTTTACTACGGATAAAGAAAGCATGAAAGGTACAAGTCTGTTAAATACAGACCCTAAAAATATAAGAGCAGATGTAGATTTGAGATTTAATCCTACTTCAGATGGCTATTTATTTGTATGGTTATATAGTAATTCAAATGTTCCTTATGTAGTAAGAAAAGAAATAGGAGTATCATATTTACCAAAAGAAAATGAAAAAAGTATAAAAGAATTAAATATTCTTATAAATTCTGTATCAACAGAAATACAAAATAAAAATCTTGTTATATTAGGTGATAGTATAATGATGTTAATGAGAACCAATTCAGTACCATCGAATACAATAACATACCAAGACAATAAAGGAACAACTTATGACTACAGCTTATTAACAAGAAAGAATGGGCATTTGTATGTTACATCAACTCTACAAGATGGAAATGTTACATACACATCTGTAATGGTTGATATAGTTAATTCTTCACAAGCTGGTTTTGATGCTCAAAATTGGGATGCGCTAAAACAGAAATTGGGAGTGAAAAATCTGTATAATTTTGGACTTGGAGGTGCGATGTTTGCTGAAAGGCAAGTTGTTACATCATATCCATACCCAGATGGTAATGGCTGGACTACTGATTTGCCGAATGAGGTCAGATGGTTAATAAGAAGGCACACTGAAGGAAGTGTTGAATATCCTGATTGTATAGTTATTTGGTTGGGAACTAATGGAGCAGGAGAACCATCCTCTGATAATTACAATGAAATAATGGCTCTTACTTATGATGAACTCAATAGCGATGAACATTACACTGATAGGCAGACATTGTATGGTGGGTTAAGATGGTCATTAGAAACTTTATATAGGACTTTCCAATATACTACTATAATACTTGTTACTCCAGTTCAAACAAATCCAAAAAACTATAGAACATACGATAAACTTACGACAACAGCCAATGCAATCAAGAAAATGGCAGGTAGGTATTCTTGTATGGTTTTTGATGCGTTAAATGAAATTGGTGTAGTAGATTTCTTTGAAAAATCGGGTGGTAGCGGATATTTCCTAGGTGATGGTTTACATCCAAATTCAAAAGGTAAAATTCTTTGGAAGAATTATTTGGGACAGAAATTAAAATCTTTATTTTTTGCAAAGAGAGATTAATTCGTAGATAACACAGTAAGTTTTTTTAAGCTATAAGATATAATTGTAAAAGCAGGAGTCTTCTATATATATTTACTTAATAAGTAAACTACTTATATTATTGTGTAAGTAGTTTATTTTTCATATATTTGTGTTCTATTAAAGATATGTACTATGATAACAAAATATATAAGAATTATAGTGTCTGCTTTATTAGTATCTCTATCTATAGGTTCCTATATTTTATATACTAAGAATCAAAGCTTAAAGGAGGAATTATCTATATCAGTATCTAATGAGAAGGCATTTGTTGCTAATAACTCTTCATTAAAGAATGAAAATAGGGCATTCAAGTTTACTATAGAGCAACTTAACTACTACAATGACTCTATCTTGCAAAAGATGAATGATGTCAGGAAGGAGTTAAAGATAAAGGATAAGGATTTGAAACAAATGCAATACCTTTTATCTGAGGCTACAAAGAAAGATACAATAGTATTTGGAGATACTCTGTTCAGGGAACCTACATTAGACATAGATACACTTGTAGGAGATAAGTGGTATCAAATGAAGCTTGGACTTAAATATCCAAGTACAATTACTACAGACCCTAAGTTTGTCAGTGAGAAGTACATTATAACAAGTCTGAAGAAGGAGACTATTAACCCTCCTAAGAAATGTTGGTTACTCAGATTATTTCAAAAGAAGCATAAAGTAGTAGAAGTGAATGTTGTGGAGAAGAACCCTTATATTGAGAACAAACAACAAAGATTCATTGAAATTGTAGAATAATTATGATTGACTTAGGAATACTAATCACTGGAGGTATAGGGCTTATTACCACAATAGTCAGTGGCTGGACATCATGGTTCTTTGCAAGAAAGAAGTATGATAGTGAAGTTGATAGTAACCTCATAAGTAACATGAAAGAATCATTGGACTTTTATGAGAAGCTCTCTACTGATAATAGAGAGAGATTGGAAGAGGTGCTAAAAAGAAATACAGAATTGGAGCAGGAAGTGGAGGAACTTAGGAAACAAATGTTTAACCTTATGAGTTCCATATGTACTGACCTTACCTGCCAACTGAGAAAGAGAGACTTAAATCTTTTTAATGAGCATGGAATTAGTAGTGGACAGAAAATGGAAGAAGCAGAGCTACACCATAAGTAATCTTACTATTGATGGAAAGTGGTTCTGCAATGTGCTTGAAGATGCTGATAGAGGACTTGACAGTTCTATGAGCATAGCTAAGATTAGGGAGCTGAAGAAGCCCTCAATTACAGCTATACCAAGAGGTACTTATGAGATTACCTTGGATGTAATTTCTCCTAAGTACTACACTAATAGTTTCTACAAGCAAGTATGTAATGGTAAAGTGCCAAGACTACTTAATGTAAAGGGATTTGAAGGCATACTTATTCATGCTGGTAATACTGACAAAGACTCAGCAGGATGCCTATTAGTAGGTGTCAATAAAGTTAAGGGTCAAGTAATAAACAGCAGAGAAACCTTCAAAGAGTTATACAAACTCCTTAAAGACAAGCATGATAAAGGTGAAAAAATAACAATTAAAATTTTATAATTATGGCAAGAAGAACAGGTAGAGCAAAGCCCATGACAGCTAAAGCTGGTGTCACTAAGACTAAGAGAAGATATGCTTGTGGGGGCAAAATGAAAAAGTGATGAACAAGTTATTGTACAAGATAGAGTTGTGTTTAGTAAAAGTAATACCTATGATTTACGCATTACTTAGTTTATTGAATACAACTCTATCTTACTTTGGTATTGATGTAGTAATACTAAGTTATATTGGTAGTGTATCTTTTATAACATTATTACTCTTATATGTCACATCTTATGTATTTAAGTTTTGTGAGTATCACAGGATAACAGAAAATAGTTGAATCTGCTATTGTATTCTGGTTTAAGGATGCAGATTGCAAAGCTGAAAACAAGGTAGTAGAATATCTTGGAGAATAATAAGATAAGGGTAAGAGGTAATCTTACCCTTTCTTTTTGCCTATATTGCAAGTATTTTACTTATATAAGTAAAAGCAATTTATTTACCATATTGTAGATATGCAAAACTTTGCTTACCTTTGCACTGTTTTAAGAACAAAAAGGTAGAAGAGTATGGAAGAAGAACTTAGCTTAGATAACATCTTAGGAGCAGAGGAGATTGAGAATCTGTTTGTAGAAGATGATGAGACACAGGATACCCCACCTGCAAATGGGGAGCCTCCCAAGAAAGAGGAGGAGCCAGGTAAGGATAAAGAAGAAACTACTGAGGTTGTTGATGTAGATAACTTGTTTACTGATACACCAGAGAGCGTAGGTAGTGGAAAAGAAAATACAGAGGAAAAGGAAGATACCACTCCTAAAGGGGATGGCACTTCTCCCAAAAACTTCTACTCTTCCATTGCCAAAGCCTTGAAAGAGGAAGGTATCTTCCCAGACCTTGATGATGAGGGCTTATCTAAGGTTAAAGACCCTGAAGACTTTAGAGATTTGATTGACCAACAGATAAAGGCAGGTCTTGATGAAAGACAGAAAAGAATTGATGAAGCCTTGAATGCTGGAGTTGAACCTACAGAGATTAGAAAGTATGAGAATACTATAAACTTCCTTGATTCTATTAAGGAGGAGAATATCTCTGATGAAGGTGATAAGGGAGAGAAACTTAGAAAAGACCTAATTTATCAAGACTTTATCAATAGAGGTTATAGTAAGGAAAGGGCTACAAGAGAAGTACAGAAGTCTTTCAATGCTGGTACTGATATTGATGATGCAAAAGAGGCTTTGAAAAGTAATATTGACTTCTTCAGAGATAAGTATGATGAGCTTGTTAATGATGCTAAGTCAGAAGCAGAAGAGGAAGAGAAAGAAAGAAAGGACCAGGCTGAAAAGCTTAAATCATCAATCCTTAATGACAAGGATGTATTTGGGGATTTATCAGTGGATAAATCTACAAGACAGAAGATTTATGATAATATAGCTAAGCCTGTGTATAAAGACCCAGAGACAGGAGAGTACTTTACTGCTATCCAAAAGTATGAGATGGAGAACAGGACAGACTTCCTAAAGAACATTGGGTTACTTTTCACACTAACTGATGGCTTTAAGAACCTTGATGGTTTGGTGAAAGGTAAAGTAAAGAAAGAAGTAAAGAAAGGTCTTAGAGAGCTGGAACATACTCTCAACAACACAGCAAGAACCTCAGATGGTAATCTAAAGTTTGTGAGTGGAGTTGATGAGGACCCTGAATCTTTCATAGGGAAAGGGTGGAATCTTGATGTCTAAGCCTATAGTATAGAGTAAAATAACTGATAAATTTAAGTAAAAATGGCTGGAAAATTAGGTAAGTTTCAAATGGTAGGCTTCCAACACTGGAAGGGTCTTACTAAGGAAAACCACCTTGGTTCTATCTTTCAGTTAGCTCCACAGAAGGCTACAAACCTAATGGTGCAACTGTTGGCTTATTACAGAGGAAAGACACTTGACACATTCCTAAATCAATTCCCAACAAAAGAGTTTGAGGATGATAATGAGTACTACTGGGATGTTATTGGTTCTTCAAGGAGAAACATTCCTCTTGTAGAGGCAAGAGATGAAAATGGTACTGTTGTTACAGGTACCAGTGGTATGGTTGGAGTAGGCACTGCTCCTTTCTATTTAGTATTCCCTGAGGATTGGTTTGCTGATGGTGAGTACATTGTAGGTAATCTGAATGAAGTCTATCAGTTCAGAATACTTGGAGACCCAAGAATGGAGGGTACTAATGCAGTGTATAAGGTAGAGCTTGCTGGTGGTAATACAGCAGGTGTTCCTGCTGAAAGATTGCTTGCAGGTGAGAGATTCTCAGTTGAGGCTGCATTTGTTGAGAAGGAACTTTCAAGAAAGGTTGGTGATGTAAGATTTACAAGCCCTGTTTCTATGAGAAATGAGTGGTCTGTAGTAAGAATCCAACACAAGGTTCCAGGCTCTATGTTGAATAAGAAGCTGGCTGTAGGTATTCCTATTGTTAAGGAAACTGAGGGTAGATATACTAAGTCAGTTGCTACAATGTGGATGCACAATGTAGACTATGAAGTAGAAGAGCAATTCTCTGAGTACAAGAACAATGCACTTGCATTTGGCAGAAGCAACAGAAATGCCAATGGTGAGTATATGAACATTGGTAAGTCTGGAGGTGTAATAAAGACAGGTGCTGGTCTGTTCGAGCAGATGGAAGTTGCTAATACTATATATTACAACACATTTAGCTTGAAGCTTCTTGAAGATGCTCTATATGAGCTTTCTGCTTCTAAGTTAGGTTTTGGAGACAGATACTTCTTGATTAAGACTGGTGAAAGAGGTGCTATCCAATTCCATAAGGAAGTACTAAAGACAGTATCAGGTTGGACACAGTTTGTTCTTGACAACAGCTCTATTGGTGTTATTCAAAAGACTCAATCTAAGTTGCACCAAAACTCATTGAGTGCTGGTTTCCAATTTGTCGAGTATAAGGCTCCTAATGGTGTTAGGGTTAAGATTGATGTAGACCCATTCTATGATGACCCAGTAAGAAATAAGATACTCCATCCAAATGGAGGTGTTGCATTCTCTTACAGATATGATATTATGTACATTGGTACAATGGACCAACCTAATATCTTTAAGTGTAAGATTAAGGGTGACAATGAGTATAGAGGTTATCAATGGGGTCTAAGAAACCCATTCACAGGTCAAAAGGGTAATCCTTATATGTCATTTGATGAGGATTCTGCTATAATTCACAGAATGGCTACTCTTGGTATCTGTGTTCTTGACCCAACAAGAACTATGTCACTAATCCCTGCAATCCTACAGGGTTAATGATAAAAAAGGAAAGTAGGATAACTCCTGCTTTCCTTATTTTATTTAATATAATTAAGGAGAAGATATGGCAGAAAAGAAAATGGAAGAGAAGGTGGACTATACTGTACCTGACTTTGATATAGACAATACAGAAACTCCACTACAGGAAGTACCAAAAGAAGAGGCTATTGTAAAAAGCCCTAAGAAGACACAAAAGAAAGTAGAGGTATCTGATGATGCCTTGGTTAGTTGTCTGAGAAATGAGAAAATTATTGTAAGACATGTACCTAAGCTGACAGGTATGTGGGGTAATAACCCTAAGCATGTATTGTCAGGAGGTATGGCAGAGGGTGCAGTTAGAACATTTGTAGTACCAAGATTATCTTCAGGTATGTTTGTTAATGTCCTTACAGACAAGGAAAAGGCATTTCTTGAGGAAATAATGGGTCTTGAATATAATGCACTAAGTATCTATAAGAAGGTAGATAATTTCTGGGATGATTCCAATGAGAATGGTATTAATAAGGTAAGATTGACAAAGCAGGATAACTACTTCAATCTATCTGACCCAGAGGATTATATCAGATATAAGATACTATTAGCTAACAAAGATTATATTGCTCCTTCACTGCAAGAATTGCAAGATACTCCTAAGGCTACTTATCAGTTTGTTATCATTTCTGAGGGTGAAGAGACTAAGGTTGCTAAGAATAACATGAGCACTACAATGATGTGCTATAAGGAGTTTGGTAAGATTGAGGATGATATTGATACATTAAGAGTTATTGTTGAGACTATTGATGGTAGACCTACATCACAGACTGCTAAACTTGAGTTCTTGCAGACTAAGGTTAATAGCTTAATACAGGCTGATAGCAAGATATTCTTGAAGGTTATTACTGACCCAATGCTTTCTACAAAGGTTCTTATTAAGAGAGCTATAGAAGCAGGTCTGATTTCTAACAGGGGTAATTACTTGTACTTGAGAAAGGATAATACTCCACTTTGTGAGGCTAATGAGGAGCCTACATTGAATGTAGCAGCTAAATACTTAAACTCTCCTAAGCATCAAGAAGTTAAGTTTGCTTTGGAAGCTAAGCTGAAGTAGAAAAGAAAAAGAGTATGACAACACAGGAATTTTCTAATGAATTTGATGTTCTGTATAACAATATAATGAGCAATCAGGCTCCAGGTCTTGATGAGTATGAAAAGTCTGTCTTCCTAACTAAGGCTCAGTTGGAAATATTGAAGAATTACTTCAATCCTAAGGGTAATAAGTATGGACAGGGATTTGATGAGAATGCTAAGAGACAGATAGATTTCTCTACTCTCATTACTGCTGCTAAACCTTCTTTATACACAGCTCCAACAAACTATGTTAAATTTGATGATAGAAGTGAACTCTATAGAATGCCAAGTGATATTCTCATCATGCTTAATGAGACTGGTATTAATACTGTAGATGGAGTTAAGAGATTGATTAGTATAATTCCTATGAATTATGAAGAATATGCAAGGTTAATGTCTAAGCCCTATAAGCAGCCCCTGAAGAATCAGGGTTGGAGATTGTTCCAATCTACTGGTGGGGTTGATTTTATCTCTGAAGTTGTTATCAAGTACAATAGTACTTTAACTGACTACAAGATAAGATATGTGAGAAGACCTAAGCCTATCATCCTTGCTAATCTGACAGATGAATATTCTAATGTCTCTATTGATGGTAGAACTGCCATAACAGAATGTGAATTAGACCCTATTATTCATCCAGAGATTCTTCAAAGAGCAGTAGAACTTGCGAAGTCTGCTTATACAGGAGACTTGAAGAGTAGTGTAGAACTTGGTCAAAGAAGTGAATAATGACAACTGAAGAATTTTCTAATGAGTTTGACACCTTACTGAATAGCTATTCTACCATAGAGGCATTTGGAAAGACACCAAGCACTGTTGAACTTGATGAATATGAGAAATCTGTATTTCTCACTAATGCTCAAGAAGAGATAGTGATAGGCATGTATAATGGTAAGAATCCATTTGGAGACTCATTTGAGAGGACTGAGGAAATCAGAAGATACTTGAGTGACCTAATAAAGACTTACACAACTACTGATAAGAAAGTAGGATATACAGGACTGTCCAAATCCTCTGTATTCTTTGAATTACCTGATGACTTGTGGTTCATAACTTATGAATCAGTTAATTTGAAGGATGATGGATTAGGATGTATGAGTGGTGAAGACATCTCTGTAATACCAATTACTCAAGATGAGTACCATAGAATAGGGAAAAACCCTTTCAGAGGTACTAATGAGAGAAGAGCTTTAAGGCTTGATTTGAGTGGTAAGGTAGTGGAGATAGTATCAAAGTATAATGTGGAGAGTTATCTTGTTAGATACCTTTCAAGACCTGCTCCCATTATATTAACTGATTTGACAGATAACCTGTCAATCAATGGCATAAGTGTAAAAACAGAATGTGAATTGAACCCTGTAATACATAGAGCTATACTTGAGAGAGCAGTGAAACTTGCCATCATGAGTAGGGTTCCAAATACAGGAAAAGAATAAAACTATTGTATAATTTAATATTAAATTAAAATGGCAACATTTAGTACAAATCAAGTAAGGCAGCTTTATGTGGCAAAGGTACTGAAGACTCCTAATGTACTTGCATCAGATGCTGCTGGCTCTATTGCAGTAAAGAATGATACTGCAAAGAATCACCTGTATTTTGGATACAAGGGTGCTGACAACTTGATGAGAAGTGACCTGATTGACATCAAGAATATCCTTTATGCTAAGGCTACTGATGCTGATGATATGGCACATGAGTTGAAGGCAGTTACAGTAACTCTTGATAGTGAGGTAAATGCAGGTGCTCCTGTAGCTGGACAGGATTACGTCCTAAGAATTGTATTTAAGCAGTATGTAGGTATGTCTGATGAGGACCAGTACTTCAAGTATGGTATGGTACATGCTTATGCAGGTATGACACCTTCAGACTTCTATAAGAAGTTGGCTCTATCACTGGCTAAGAACTTTAGTAGAGAGATAGTTCCCCTTGTTAAGTTTGTCTTGACAAATTCTGAAGATGAGGCAGTTCCTGTAGATGCTACTACAAAGGAAAGTTCTCTAACTGAGACTTATAAAGCTCTTGTTATTGATGAGGTTGAACAGCCTTGGAGACTTGGTGTCATGGAGCAAACTCCTGTATATTTTGAAGTACAGCCTGTTCCAATTACTGTAAATGGTGATGAGAGAATTTGGGGTAAGGTAGAAGATACTGAGCCTGCTGGCACCATTGCTAATGGTAAGAAGATTGCAGACCTTGAGTACTTCTGCATGGGTGAGAGAGGTGATATTTATAGAGGAGTTGGATTCCCTAACAATATTCCTACTACTTATCTTGTAGACCCAACTGTTAAGTATAATGTGATTGACATTCACTATGCTTATGTAGGTAGCAATGAGAGTGTACAAAAGTCTGAAAAGACAATCACTCTTGTAGTACCAAAGGTAGGAGCAACTAACTCAGTAAGTAATAAGCTGACTAATGACATCATAACAGCTATTAATACTGCAACAGGTCTAACTATAGCTGCTCTTGATATTTCTGCAAGCTAAACAAGATTTATAAGGGAGGCTATTAAGTCTCCCTTTCTTTTTATATAAACATTTGATTATGGTACAATTTAATGAGTTAAGAATAACCCCTGATGGGCAGAAGCTGATTATAGATGTATCTGTCAAGGACTTAGAGTATTATACAAATGTATATCTTGATACTGTACAGATAGATACTCAAGATACCTTTGTTGAGTCTGGTCCAAGTAGTAAAGTTGTATATACAGAAGTTATAGAAGGAAATACTAAGTCAGTCAGATTAGAACTGGGAACAGGAGACCTATTACCAGCTCTTAATGACAATCTTTTCTTTGTGTATATTAGGACTAAGGGCACTCCTGCTGCAAATACTCCTTGTGGGATGGATAACATTACTACATTAGGAGTTGTATCTAACCTTTATCCTCTGTACCAACATGCCTTTAGTTACATCAAAGAATTGGGAGATACTTGCTCTATTCCTAAGAATTTCATTAACTACATACTTCAATACAAGGCATTTGAACTTGCTATAAAGACAGGTCATTATACTGAGGCTATAAAGTATTGGAAGAAATTCTTTATGGGAATAAATGATTCAGTGATAACTTCTAATTGTGGATGCTATGGACAAGGTACTTAATGAATCACTTACAAGATATTTCAATGTCCTATCAAAGTTAGGATATATGAGTTATTCAGAAGTAGATAAGTTATTAGTGCTGATATTCATATATGATTTACTTGAGAGTGATTGTAAGTCCTTTATAACAGAAGAAGAGTATAGAATCATAAACAATGCCTTATATTGCCTGTATGGTTCTACCTGTTTAATACCTTATCCAGAGTATATAGCAAGCACTTCAATCTCTTGTACAGGCAAGTCAGTATAATTATTACATTAATACTTCTGACATAAAAATAGTAAAGTCCTTGCAGATATAAGAAATTATGCTTATATTTGCAGGGATTTTTAGTTATAGCTAATAAATAAAATTATGAGTACATATAAAGAATTAACCTACATGGTACTTGATGAGTTGAAACTGTACTCAGATGATGCCTTGTACACAGAGGAGCATGTAATGTTTCTACTTGGTAAGTATAGGACATTTCTATTGAAACAGAGATACTCAGATGTAAAGAAGCAGATACCTGAGAGTAACTATCAGACTATATGCTTGGATTTAATTGAGGTACCTGCTATATCAGGTGAGCCTTGTGAAGGTGGTTCTTATCTAAGAAGCAAGGAAAAGATTCCTTTCCTAATGAAGATAGGCAATCCTATGGTGTATCCAGTTGATTACTATCAAGGAGAGATTACCTATGTAAGCAGGGAAAGAATGAGATATGTGGGATATAATAAGTATCTGAAAAATATCATTTATGCTTCCATTGGTCCAGATAATTACCTGTACTTTAAGTCTTTCAATCCACAGTACTTGTATCTTGAAAAAGCAAGAATGACAGGTATATTTGAAGACCCACAGGCTGCATCAGAGTTGCAATGTCCTGATGAGAGTGGTGATACAGTATGTGATGTATTAGATAAGACTTTCCCTATTGAGGATGCTCTTATACCCCCTATGATTGAACTTGTAGTCAAGGAGTTATTAGGTGCTGAGTACAGACCTAAGGATGAAACCAATGATGCAAAGGATGAGTTGTCAGAAGTAGCATCTAAATAGTGAGTTATGGAGTCTTGTCAAGAAGAGAAAGATAAAGGATTGATTGATTTTCTAAACTCCATTAAAAAGGTAAATGAGCCAAGGGTTCACAAGGTTAGAGGTTCCTATGGTGTATATGATGCCTATAAGTGGATAAGAAAGAATAGTTGGCTTAATATAGGAAGATGTCTTACAGAACATGAGTTCTACAGCATTATAAGGAAAGTCAATGATTACTTAGCTGATAGTTTCCTTCATGGTAATGATATTAAGTTACCACATAGAATGGGTAGAATAGAGCTAAGGAAATATGATGTGAGAGTTAGTCTTGATGGAGAAGAAGTCAAGACTAATCTACCTATAGACTGGGATAAAACTCTTAAATTATGGTATGAAGATGAGGAAGCCTATAAGGAAAAAACACTGGTTAAAGTGGAGGAAAAAGAAATCTTTAAGGTCTACTATAATAAGCAGTTAGCAGACTATAATAATCAGGTCTTCTATGAATTTAATGTCAATAGAGAACTGAAGAAGAGATTAAAACAAAGAATAAAAGAAGGAAAATTAGATGCTTTCAAGATATAATTATGGTAAAAGAATATAACTACATAAATATAAGAGAAGCTCTGAGTAGAGTATTAAGACATCCTCTTCTTCAAGATGTAACTCTTGAGCAAGCTGTACAATATACCATTGACTTTATTGGTATATTTGGTATGCCAAAGTTATATCAAGATAAGGAGGAAGTACTTCATATAGAGGACTTTAGAGCTAAATTGCCATGTGACCTAATATCTATCAATCAGATTAAGGAGTGTAAGACTGGTGTATGTCTTAGAAGTATGACTGATAATTTCATGCCAAGAGAGCACTATGATAGGAATGCTGGTTACAAGATACCACAAGAATTGTCCTTCAAAACACAAGGACAAGTACTATATGTATCCTTTAAGACAGGAGATGTATCAGTGTCCTATAAGGCAATCCCAGTAGACAAGGATGGATTTCCACTACTTATTGATAATCCTGTATTCCTGAAGGCACTTGAGGCATATATAAAGAGAGAGGCATTTACCATTCTGTTTGATATGGGTAAAATTACACCTGCTGTACTACAGAATACTCAGCAACAATATGCTTGGCTGGCTGGTCAATTGCAGAGTGAATTTACCATCCCATCACAATCTGAGATGGAAAGTATATCAAGAATGTGGAACACACTTATACAAAGGACAAGTGAGTTTAATAATGGATTCTCATCTCTTGGTAATAAGGAATACATTAAACTACAATAACTATGCAGGATACTTGGTGTGTTTATAGACATATATCACCATCAAATAAGGTATATATTGGAATAACAAGTAGGAAGCCAGAATTAAGATGGGGGCATAATGGTATATACTATAAAGGATGTAATAAATTTTATAATGCCATCCTCAAATATGGTTGGGATAATATAAAGCATGAAATATTAATAGATAATGCTTCCAAAGAAGAAGCCTGCATATTAGAGCAGATGCTAATTTCTCATTATAAGAGATTAGGCGTTTCCTACAACATTACTGATGGTGGGGAAGGTAGGATAGCTAAGCAGTCTCAAGAGTTTTGCAAGGAACAGTCAGATAGGATGAAGGAGGCTTGGAGAAATAATCCTGAAAAGTATCTGAATAAGAGAACTACTAAAGGTATAAGGAGAAGCATAGAACAAATAAGAAAAAGAAGTACTTCAGTGCTACAATTCTCTATAGATGGGGAATTTATTCAAAGATATGAATCTGTTACAGAAGCTTCTAATGTAGTAGGGGTATCCGCAAAAGCAATTAGAAATTGCTGTAATGGAGGATACTACTGTAGAAATAGGGACACCTATATTAATGTAAGACAGTCTGGAGGGTTCATATGGAAGTGGTGTAATAAAGAGAAAGGAGTAGGCATATGATAAAATTCGCAACTTTCAAGACAAAAGGAATGCAGAGGGACTTATCAGCTTCTGCATTTAACCCTGAATATTCTTATGAAAATAAGAATGTTAGGGTGATGCCAACTGATGAGAGTACTCTGCTTAGTTTGATAAATGAGAAAGGTAATAAGAAGTCAGGTATAGCAGGTGTAGGAGACCACATTAAAGGTATTCCTATTGGGCAAGCTTTAGTTAATAATGAGCTTATTATCTTTGCTGCTGGAGATGATGATTACAGGTTAGCAGATATAACTCCTAATATATTTGAGGCACCTGACATATTCCCTTGTGATGTTCTCATTACTAACCTTACTGCTGGGGAAGATACTGCAAATGATATTACTCCTGACCTAAGTTCTATTGGAGATATTACCCTTGTAGATTGTCCATATAAATTGAATATAGATGTAGATTCTATGTTGGATGATAGAATCTATAAGTTGTGGTTCAATAATGGTGTATTAACTGGAAAGAGATTATTTAGAGGAAATTTAGGATTCAATTATAAACACCCTATAGAAACTATTTCATTCTATGAAAATGCTGATATAAGAAAAGTATATTGGACTGATGGTCTAAATCAGCCAAGAGTGATTAACATAGCTGCTGCATCTGATATAGTAAGCAAATGGAATACTGATTCATTCAACTTTGTGAGGACACTTAGTCTGAATGAGGAAATCACTATTGAAAGGAATATTGTAGCTAATGGTAGTTTTGCTCCTGGAGTTATACAATATGCCTTTACCTACTTTAACAAGTATGGTCAGGAGAGTAATATCTTCTATACTTCTCCACTTTATTACATATCATACAATAATAGAGGTGCAAGTCCTGAGGATAAGGTAAGCAATAGCTTTAATATAGAAGTTGTTAATGTTGATAGAAGATTTGATTATATTAGAATCTACTCAATACATAGAACAAGCATAAATGCAACTCCAGATGTTAGGAGAGTTGTAGACTTGGCTCCTCCTACAGGAAGGTCAAGTTACAAACTTAGCAGTTATGAGATTAATCTTCCAGCAGAGAAGATGACTATGTATGTGAGGGATGGATGGAAGCCAGAGTACACCCTTGACCAATATACACCTGCATATTCAGGTGCTGACTACAAGACTTGGAACTTTGATACTAATGTATATCATGGTATAAACTTTGGTAGTGGCAATCTGACTTGGGGTACAGGAACTACATTTACTATTACCATAAGAAATGGTAATAAAGCTACCATGAGGTTACAGAATGATGGTAATATGAAGGGTACTTTAAGTAAAGCTAAAGTTACCTATACTGACAACGGTTCATCAGGAGATTCAGTAGACCCTACTGAATTATTGTATATTGGAGGTGAGGAAGTAGTATTTGGTACAATGGCTCAGAAAGATAATACTTTGTTCCTTGGAGATATTGAGACAAAGAGAAAAACTCTTGATTCAACTGTCAGGAATTATTTTAAGGGTAAAAGTATTACTTTCTCCTCTTATAATAAGAGCATAAGTTCCCCAGAGCCTAAAGGATATTATCCTTATAGTAATCAGCTTAAAATGAACTCCTATCAGTTCAAGACTTTCAAATATCTTGAATGGTATAGATTTGGTATTCAAGCACAACATTATACAGGTAAATGGTCTGAGCCTATATGGATTAATGATGTTAGAAATACTGTACACATAGATACCACTTTCTATAGTTCTAATAACATTGGTCTGCCTGTAGCAGAGTTCACATTGAATGATAGTACTATTATTAATAGACTCCTTGATAATGGGTATGTTAGGATAAGACCTGTTGTAGTATATCCTACTATTAATGATAGAGAGGCTGTATGTCAGGGTATATTATGTCCTACTGTATATAATATATCTGATAGATTTGGTAATTCACCATTTGCACAGTCATCTTGGTTTACGAGACCTAATGCACCATTTGATGAATATAAAGCCTTCCATTATAATCAAAATAATGAAGGTGCTTGGGGTGGAGACTGGATAGGATTAGGACAATTCTTAGGAAATCCATCTGCATATTCAAGGGCAGGTATTATGTCCAATAATAGGACTATAGTTACTTCAGAAGAGAAACAATACAATATTGACATAGTTAATAAGGGAGCTTGGGCTGAGTTTAGACATAATAGACCTATCCCAGGCAATAGTAATAGAAATGCAGAAATTCAATGTATTTGGAATCCCCCTTCTGGTCCCTATGTTGATGATACTGCAACTGATTCAGATGTTGCAAGTTGGGTATCTAACAATGCAGAGAATTACTACATTGACCAATCAATACTTACTTTCCACTCTCCTGATATAGAGTTTGATAATGAAGTAAGAAGTATTGATACATCTGGATTGAAGTTAAGGATAGTAGGTATGGTTCCTCTAACTGCATTTGCCTCAGATATTGATATTCAGACTTCCACTCCTGTTAATAACTTCTATGATAGTTCAGAGTTGCCTGCTGGATTCTACAAGGAACCTATTGGTGCAGAAAATGATTTTAGTTATGCTGGGCTTGGAGTACATCTTGGTGATTCTCATTTTGGATGGAGAGGATTAATCTCTGGTGCCTTTTGGTTTGATGAATTAACTGCTTATAAGAAAAATACTGGTAATACCAAGCATCTTACCACAGGATTTGTTGTATACCCTTGGCATAGGAATGGTTCACTGAATAACACCAAGTATGCTACTGATGGCTATAGGTCTGCTATGCTTGACAAGAAGAAAATGTCTAATATGAGGTATTCATATAAGTCAGTCTACTTGGATTCAGGTAATATATGGAATGCTTATGCAAGTGGTAGTAGTACAAGAACTGGTATATCAGGAGTTGCAGTATTTGACTCTAATGAGGTATCACTTGTTAGATTACCTGCACAAGAGAACTCAGGTCTTACAGATATTAACTACTATGGTAATGTAGATAAGCTTCTTACTATCTCAAGAATTGGTGATAAAAAGGATGGCTATCCTATTATGACTACTGGAGTTCAAAGTGAAGAGACTAATGCACATACCCTGTTTAGTAGTGGTTATACACAGATAGATAGTAGATTTACTGACCAAATTACAGGTACTGACCCTGTTAGGATTAAGTATAAATCTACTCCTCATGCTGTGTTAGCCTTGAACTATACTACATCAGGTGCTCAAAGAATATTACCTAATATTAAGGATGGTGATTATGATGATACTTGGTTTGTAAATGCACAGAACTCAGGTGCTCCAAGTGGTCAGCACATGTATTGGGATAAGTCAAGAAGTGCCAAGAGTGTATCACAAGACACTATTATTACTGGTGCTCCGAGAGGTCCTATATCTGGTGTATCAAGTATTCAGCATGGATGGTTATGGTTAGGAGAATTGTATAATGACAATGTACAGAACAGGTTTGGTGGTCAGACAGAAGAAGCCTTTGAGAATAATACATGGCTGCCTTGTGGAGACCCAATTTCTCTTGTAGATACTAATAATGGAGTTAAGAGTAGTATTACTATCAGGTGGGAAGAGGGTGATACCTATTTCCAAAGATATGACCATATCAAGACTTATCCTTTTACTCTTGAAGACCAGAATGCAGTGACTGATATTGTATCATTCATGTGTGAAACAAGAGTGAACATTGATGGTAGATATGACAGAAACAGAGGTCAAACAAGTAACTTCTCAATTACTCCTGAGAACTTTAACTTGATGAATGATGTATATTCTCAGCCTAATAACTTCTTCAACTATAGGACAATTAATCCAAACAAATTGAACTTGGATAACTTCCATAATTCAATCACTTGGACTAAAACTAAGACTGCTGGAGAGTTGGTAGATACTTGGACTAACATTACTCTTGCTTCTACCCTTGACCTTGATGGTGACAAGGGTACTGTAAGGGCATTGAGAAGGTTCAATAACAATATATTTGCCTTCCAAGATAGAGGTATTAGCCAAATCCTGTATAATGAGAATATGCAGATTTCTTCTACTGATGGGGTTCCTATTGAAATTGCAAACAGTGGAAAGGTTAATGGTAAGAGATATATCTCTGATAGAATAGGATGTACTAACAAATGGTCTATGTGTGAAACATCTAATGGTATTTACTTTATAGATGACATCACAAAAGGTATATTCTTATTCAATGGTCAATTGGATAATCTATCAGATAGATTAGGTTTCCACTCTTGGATTAATAAAGCTTCTGATAGTATAGATATATGGAACCCAGTAGACTTTGGTGGATTTGTTACCTACTATGACAAGGTTAATGGTGATGTATTCTTCATTAGTAAAGATGAGTGTTTAGCATTCTCTGAGCCATTAGGTCAGTTCAGCTCATTCTATAGTTATGAGAAGATGCCTTATTTTACTAACCTTGAAGACAGGGGAATTGCCTTTAATGTTGAAGGTACAGGTACACTATACAGACCTTGGCTACATAATGAGGGTGACTATAATATGTTCTTCGGAGTATATCAACCATTCTATACTACTGTAATAGCTAACCCAGATATGCCTGTAGATAAGATATTCAATAACCTTGAGTTTAGGTCAGATAGTTGGGATAAGAGTGATAATCTACTCAATACAACATTTGATACTTTAACTGTATGGAATGAATATCAACAAGGTACTTCTACTCTAAATAACATCTTAGGAAGACCTTCTGACCTAAAGAAGAAGTTTAGAATCTGGAGAGCTAATATACCAAGAGCCAGTGCCATTGGTTCTACTAAGAAAGGTAGGGATAGAATGAGGAATCCTTGGTTATATATTAAGCTGTCTATGGAAGAAGAAAATGTAAATAAGACTGTATTGCATGATATGATTGTGCATTACTTTGAGTAATAATAGGGGGAAGGTAAGTTTATTACTTATCTTCCCTTTACTTTTTGGATAATATCCTTGTGTAATTCAAATATTTTGTTTATCTTTGCAAACAAATTAGTATGATATGGCTAAAAGAAAAATTATGAGAAGGTCTAATAGACCATTTACATACAATCCCCATTACTATAATTGGGGTGGTGATTTCAAGAATGCTTTAGGTGGAACTAAGCCTTTTGACTTGAAAGGCACTTTCAGTGGAGGCAATGTTGCTGGTATGCTGAAAGGAGGCTTAGCAAGTGGCATAGGTAGTGCAGTGGGTAATATTGCAGGTGGTGCTATTAGTGGAGGACTTGAATCAGGTGCAGGTAGTGCAATCAGTAATATTGGTGGCACTATAGGTGGTGCAGTAAGTGCAGTTAATCCTGTACTTGGAGGCATCATATCTGCTGGTACTGGTATTATTGGAGGTCTTACAAACAGGATGTTTGGCTCCAAGTTAAATAAGGAGAAGATTGCTGAGGTTGAAGGAATCAACAAGGCTATGAATACTGTTATGGTAGATAACAGCAGTGCTGATTCTATAGAAGACCAATGGGCTAATCAAGATTTTGGAGCAGACTTCTCCAAGTCAGATATTGGTAAGGATGGTCTATTTAGCAGTAAAGCTAAGAAAAAGTATAGAGCACTTAAAAAACAACAGGGCATTGCAAGAGAGAGAGCCTTGTCTGCATTTGAAAATGCAACAGAGGCAGCAGACACTCAGTCAGACCTTAATGCTATGGCAAACTTTGCAGCCTTTGGTGGTCCTCTTGGTATATGGGAAGGCTATGGAAGTGGAGCAATAGGCTATGAATTAGCTAAGGAGAACTTAGGTATTAAAGCTCTCAATGCTGCAAATAAAGGCAGATTAACTTCATTACCTAACTCATTTGAATCTCCAGAGTTGAATACCTTTGCTGAGGGAGGCAAAATACATATCAAACCCTCTAAGAGAGGAACTTTCACAGCAGCAGCTAAAAGGCATGGAAAGTCTGTGCAATCATTTGCTTCACAGGTATTAGCTAATAAAGAGAATTATTCCCCTGCTATGGTGAAGAAGGCTAATTTTGCAAGAAATGCTGCTAAATGGCACAGCTTTGGAGGAGACTTAAATACTCATGGTGCTGACTTTACTAATGGACAAATTATAGTAGGTAATGGTGGAACTCATGAAGAAAATCCTATGGAGGGTGTGCCTATGGGAATGGATGCTGAGGGAAACCCAAATCTTGTAGAGCAAGGTGAGGTTATATTCAATGACTATGTATTCAGTAATAGGTTATTTGCTGATGGTGGTCTATTGGAGAGTTTTAATCTCCCTAAGTCTTATGATGGACATTCTTTTGCTGCAATAGCAGAGAAGTTAGGTGATGAATCAAAGGAGAGACCTAATGACCCAATAAGTAAGAGAGGACTTCTAAGTTCTATGTCCAGACTGCAACAAGCCCAAGAGACTGTAAGACAGCAGACTCAAGAGGGTCAAGAAGGAGTACAATATGCTCATGGTGGTAAGATGGGTACATTATTTGATGGTCTAGGAAGTAGGAGTAATAATTTAAAAAGGGCAAATTTCTTCCTTGAACCTACAGAAGATAATTACAGTTATAATCCTTTTATAGATATGGCTTATACAGACCCTGATAAGAATACTTATGACATTTATAAATATGGAGTAGGAATCACTCCTAATGGAGAATTTGTGGAAACTCCTAAATATATGGCAAGGGCTGCTGCTAAGAGAGCAGGATATGATGTAGGCAGCTCTTTAGATGACTATAATAAAAACCCAATTAAAGTTCCTGAGAAGAAAAAGAGTGCTGTATCAAGATTGCTTAGCAATTTAGATGATACAGACCTGAGATATGCTCCTGTAATAGGTGCTGCAATAGGATTAGGTCAGAACTTATTTAGTAGACCAGACTATACAAGTGCAGATGCAATATTTGAAGCAGCTAACCAAGCAGGTAATTATACTCCAATAGGTTATACTCCAATAGGCAACTACTTACAATATAGACCTTTTGATAGAAACTTCTATCTAAATAAACTCAATGCACAAGCAGGTGCTACAAGAAGGGCTATTATGAATACTACAAGTCCTTCAAGGAATGCAGCCTTACTTGCAGTAGACTATAATGCCCAAGGTAGATTAGGAGACCTTGCAAGGCAGGCTGAAGAGTATAACTTGGCACAAAGACAAGCTGTTGAAACCTTTAATAGAGGTACTAATCAAACCAATGCTGAGATGGGACTCAAGGCTGCAATGGCAAATCAAGAGGCTGCATTAAAGGCAAGAAGTTCAAGGCTAAGTGGTGTTGCACAGGCTATGGCAGTAAGAGATGCTGTTGATGCAAGGAGAGGTGCAAGTATGAGTGCTAACCTTACTAACTTCTTTAATTCTCTTGGAGATATTGGTAGAGAAGAGTATAGCAGAAATATGATTATGAGTAATCCTGCATTATACTACTCTATTGACAGCAAGGGTAATGTTACATATAAGAATGGATATGAAACTCTTAGTGAAGCAGAGAAGAAAGAAGTAAGGGATGCTGCCAACAAAGCTAAGAAGAAAAAGAAAGCTAAGGGTGGTTATTTAACTATTAAGAAGAAGTAATATGGCTAATTATAGTTTAGTAATAAATTCACAATTCAAGCCATTCTCTTATCAAGAGATGCTGGCTCCAACCTTGATGGCTACTCAGGCTCATCAAGAGTTGGAGAACCAGTATGGAGACCTTGCTACTAAGGCAAGTGTATGGGAGGAAATGGCTAATGAACAGACTGACCCTTATGCTTACAAGATGTATAAGACCTATGCAAATGACCTTGAAGAGCAAGCTGGTCAGTTAGCAAGAGAAGGACTTAATGCTGCAAGTAGAAGAGATATGCTCAATATGAGAGCAAGGTATAGCAAAGAAATAACACCTATTGAGCAAGCCTATACAACAAGGCAGAAACAAGCAGAGCAACAGCAGCAAGCACTCCTTCAAGACCCAACATTGATGTTGAGTAGAAGAGCTGCAACTACAAGTCTTGATGATTATATAAGGAATCCTCAATTAGCTTATGAAGCATATTCAGGTAAGTTAATTACTGCACAGGCTGCAAGTGCTGCATCTGCATTGGCTAAGGAAATGCAAGAGAAGCCAAGGAAGTGGAGAAGCATCTTGGGTAACTCATACTATGAGACTATGATGCAGAAAGGCTTTAGTTCTCAAGCAGTATTACAGGCTATACAGGATAATCCTAATGCTGCTCCTCAGCTTACAAGAATTGTTGAAGATGCCATTAATTCAAGTGGTGTTAGAAACTGGGGAGACCAAGCTACTATTGCAAGGGCTATTGACTATGCTAAGCAAGGTCTATGGAGTGCAGTTGGTGAAACTCAATATCAGACTCTTGATAACTGGAGAGCTAAGATGGCTGAACAGGAGGCTATGCAGAAGAGAGCAGAAAAGAGAGCTGCTGCAAGACAAGCAGCAGAGCAGAGACAAGCTCAACTGAATAATCTTGCTATCAATCCTTTGAATATCTATAGTAGTAGAGAGTTGAGTAAGGACGAAAAGAAGTATAAGGAGGATATGAAGAGATACTCTAAGTACTTTTATAAAGATAGTCATGGTCAGATGAGGATGACTTATGAAGGGTGGAAAGAGTATAATAGAAAGAATAAAGGTACAATAGCAGGAAAAGTTATGACTACTCCTGAAGGCACTACTATTAGAGTTGCTGATACTCATAAGGGAGAGACACCATCAGCATTCAGAGCCTTTATGGACAGCATAGGTGCTCATAAGGTAACAAAGGGTAAGTGGCAACCTGGTAATCTTGGTAATGTATGGAGCAGGTATGTTAATTCTTCAGCAGGGAGAACTTCAAGGTATGATGCTACAAGAGTTACTGAGTATGACTATCCTATTGCAGGTGCTCAGCAGGGTGATATGAAGGATGCTATTATGACTGCTGGTAGAGGATTAAGTCTGAAAGAAGTAGATTATGATAGCAAGTCTAAGAAATTCAAGGATACAGGTGAGGAAATCACTATGGAAGACTTGAAGAGTGATAAGTATAAGGTAACTGCTACAAGGTTCAGTCCTTATGGTACTACTGTAATGATACAAGATGATAAGGGTAATGTAAGAAGATACAGAATGCCTGCTGGTATCAATACAACTAATGAACAGAATAGGGATAGGGCAATGACTGCTGCAAATCAATGGCAACATGTAGTCAGTACAGGTAAATATACTGATGCAAGAGGTAATGTACATCAGGCTACTCCAGATGAGATTACTTATGCACAGCAACAATATGCTAATTCTATACAACAAGCCTACTTATTCCATTCTCAATTAGGAGTACAGAATAAGACAAAAGAACAAGAGTTTAATCCTTATGGATATTAAGATATGGCAAAAGCAACTAAAGTAAAGGATATAGATATTACTAAGAGTGGTCCAATGACTTTTAGAGATTTGCAAAAAGCAAATCAAGAGCCATACACTAACCTTAGTCCAGAGTTTAAGTCATTCAGTATGAATGTAGGAGCAAATACTGCTCCTACTTCACTGTATGATGCAAGGGCACATGGTGAGCAGATGGTACAATCATCCTTAGAGGGAACTACTACACCTTGGGGTGAAAGTATGTTTGATGAACCTACTGCAACTGAGGCACAGTTTCAAGAGTTAGAAGATATAAGAGCTGAAAACCAACCTTGGTATGCACAGATAGGAGCAGGTCTTGCTAAGGGTGCTATACTTGCAGGTACTACTTTTCTTGATGGTACTGTAGGCTTAATATTTGGAGCAGGAACTGCAATAGGTGAAGACAGATGGTCTGGTCTTTGGGATAATGATTTCTCTAAGGCTATGCAGTCTGTTAATGATTGGTCTGAACAAGCATTGCCTAACTATTATACAAGGGCAGAACAAGAGCAGCCTTGGTATGAAAATATCTTCACTGCCAATTTCTTAGGTGATAAGTTTATCAAGAACTTAGGTTTCACAGTGGGTGCTTTCTATAGTGGTGGTGTTACTGCTGCTGGATTGAAAGTAACTAAGTTACCTCAACTCATTGGTGCTATTGCCAAGTCTTCAAAGGCTCCAGCAATAGTTAATTCTGCTGTAGGTGCTACTGTCTCAGCAGTAAATGAGGGTAGAATTGAAGCACTCAACAATAGTAAGGATTGGTTTGAACTTCATAAAGCACAGCTTGATGATACTTATAGAGATAGGGTACAAGCTATACAGAATAGGTATGAAGATACTAAAGGTACTCTTGTGAGAACAAGAGAAGGTCAAATGGTAGACCCTGCATACATAGAATATCAGAATGCTATAAAGAAAGAACAGGAGTCTTATAATGCAGCTTTAGGAAAACTAAGTGAGGACAGATTGAAGATGGGTAATGCAGACTTGCTTATGAATATACCTATCCTTACTGCATCTAACATAATTCAGTTTGGCAAGTTATATGCTAATGGATTCAAGACTGCAAGAAAGGCTACTAATATAGTAGGTAAGGCAGGGGAATATACTGCTGGTACTACAAGATTAGGTGCTACTGCTGCAATAACAAAGGGTGCATTATCTGAAGGTACTGAGGAAATTACTCAAGGTATGGCTAGTAGAATATCAGGTAATTACTATTCTACTGATGTAAATAACTTCTATAAGTCAAAGACTGACCCAGAGGCTGCACAAGAAACTCTGAGTTGGACTAAATCATTTGCTGAGGGAATTAATGAGACAGTAAATGATGGTTCCTCATGGGAAGAGTTCTTTATTGGTTCTTTGACAGGTGCATTAGGTATGCCAAGATTTAGAGGAGTTAGAAGTGAGTCAGGTTCACTACAATCTCCTATTACTATTGAGGGTGGTGCCATAAATGAGTGGAGAGACTATAATGAGAAGATAGCAAGGGAAAATGAGATTGCTAACTACATGAATAGCAGGATAAACTCTCCTGAGTTTAAGAACTACTATCAAGGTCTTATCAGGCATAATAAGTATCAGAATGATATGAACAGGGCTGCTGAGGAAGGTGATGAGTTCAACTTTAAGAATGCAGAACATGCTCAATTAGTATCTGATATTGCTATGTTTGATAATGCAGGCAAGATGGAAGACCTTACTACCTTGATTGATGCAGCTTTTGACACATCAGATGAGAACCTTGCCTCTATTGTGGAGAATACTACAACTACTCTTGAAGATGGTTCTAAGGTAGGTCCATTTGTTGATAAGAATGGCAATCCTGTGTATGCTACTCCAGAGGGTAAGCAGGAGATGATAGAGAAGTTGCAGCAGAACCATGATGAAATGACCAACACTATCAACAATTATCTGAAGATAAAAGATGAGCTTGATATTAAGACAGGTCAGCAATTATCAGATGACCAGCTTGAAGAATTGACATGGATGAAGTCTCAGATAGGCAACTGGGCTGAAAGGGCAACAGCTATGTCTGGAGAGGTAAAGTCAGCTATTGGTAATGTAATAGGCAACTTAGACTCATTCCTTAGATTCAATCAGCAAGTCAGAGACTTTGAAGGTCAATCCCATGCAGATATAACAGAGAGATACTTACAGGCAGATAAGAATGTAAGAGCCATTGAAGGTGCTATCAACACTCTTAATATGGTTAGAGGTCAGGATGATAAGGTACTGGCTCATACATTAGCAACTAATCCTAAGTTTGTAGATGGTCTTATCAAGGAAATTAATGAGGTAGATGAAACTGTACTTAGTGCAGATGAGAAAGAGGATATTACAACTAAGCTGAATGATATTGTCAAGTTAGGCAATGCCTCAAAGACATATAATGCAAAGTTAAAAGAGTACCTTGAGAACCCTCAAAAGCAAGCAGAAGACCATGCAAGAGCTGATGAGCAAGCTGCACAGCAAGAGACTAAGAAGAAGTCTGATGACTTGAAAGTATCTTTGAATGCTGCACAGAATTTACAAGAGTTCAGGACTATATTAGATAGTCAGGATGATATAGAGAATAGGGATAGAGCCCTAAAGGCTTTAGAGGATGAGGGTAGTGAAATGGCTAAGAACTACAGAGAAACCTCACAATACAATAATGAAGTGAGGAGAGTTCTTAATGAGTCAGATGCAGAACCACAAGTTAAGCAAGATGCTATGAAACTCCTTCAAGACCAGTTCAGTAACTCTGAAAACCTTGAACAGTTAGCTAATCCTAACTCAATTTATATCAACAATGAGAATGCCTTTGATGAAGATTCTGAAGGTGATGCTGAGCTGTCTGCAACAAGATTCCAGGAAGCTCAATATGCTTTGCAGAATGCAATGTCAAAAGTAAACAATGACAATAGATTCAAGGACAGATTCTCACCTGAATATAAGAAGCCTATAGAAAAAAGAGAGGGAACTGTAAGAGGTGATGATAGGACTGCTACAGGAGACAGTGGTACATCTACTACTCCTGCTGTAACAAGTAGTGGAGACTTACCTACGACAGAATTGCCTGTAGGTAATATAACTGCTGAGATGGTTAATGAGGAGAATAAGAAAGCCAATGAAAGGGTAGAAACTCCACAGAGACCAAGTAGAGATACTTCTAATCAATTCTATAGACCTGCTATACCTGAATTGCATATAGAAGCAAGTAAAGAAGGAGACTTTAGACCATTTGATATTGTAGTAAATGAAAGAGAAAAGAATGTAGATTTCTCTGGCATCTATGGTTATCTAAGAGACCAAGGAGCATTCAGATATGTAAATGAGGGTAACTTAAAGGCAGGTGATGAACTTGGCTTTATGATTGACCCAGACTATAATGAGAATACAATTTTCATTGTAGACAAGAGGAACAACCAAGTAGTAGGTAGTTTGGATGAATCTGATTATAGTGTTTCAAGGTATGAAGGTCTGAAGGGTCTTGAAGAGAAGATAAGAGGTGAATATGCTAACAGGCAGAATAAGACTGGTAAGTTTATTGCCACACCTGTTACAAAGGTATCTAAGGTAATGGTAGGTAGGATTCCTTATGGTAATACTGAGAGAAGTCTATCTGAGATACCTAATGTATCTTCAACTGATAGAAAGCCTATTTTTGGTATTATAAAGAATGGTGTTCTTACTACTAATAGTAAGATTGATGACAGCCTTATCATCAAGCCAGTAGACATGAGCCAAAAGGAAGGTAGATTATATCTGCTTATACCTAATGGAGCTGGTAAGTATTCTCCTGCTGCTGTAAGAGTTAAGCACTTCAATAATGAGGAGTTCAACCTAAATGACAGTTCAGTAAGTTCTACTCCTGTTGGAGAAGATATAAAGAATGCCATTACTAAGTTATCAACTGCTACATCACAGGATGATGTATCTGCTGCTATGCAAGACTTGGCACAAGACTTGTATATGCAGGATATTATGGTTACTTGGTTTAGTAGTAAGGCAGGTGATGGTATTGTTATCAGTAAGAAGGTAAGAAAGCCAGATGGTACTTATGAGAAGGTAATCATTAATGGAAAAGAGCAAATCAAGGAGGACAAGTATGATGTATATTTCTCTACAAGTAGTAAGAGTGCAGAAATTGGAGGTATAAACTTTGATGCAACTGCTCTTGAAGACTTGGGAGATACAAGTGCATTAGGTACTCCTAAGAATCCTGAGGATATATATAATGAGATACTTGGACACCTTATCAAGTTCAATCTTCCTTTACAGGTCAGCACAAGAAGAATAAATGAAGGTGCATACAACAACAGATTGATAAACTCTAATATCCTTACTTCAAATATTACTGAAGCTTCAGTAAGAAGTAACTGGTTCACAACTGATTACTTTGATAATGAGGGTAATCTGCATCAGGCTATAAGCCCAGCTTCTGTAGCCCCTCAGCCTAAGAGGAAGATAGAGACACCTGTAGGTGGCACTGAAGGTGCTATTACAGGCACAAGGATAGTATCTACATCTTCAAACAAGCCATACTATGTGGACTTAAAGACAAATACTATTAGGGATGACCAAGGCAGGACTGTAGAAGTTACTGACAGTAACAGAATATTGCTTGATTTAGCTTGGGCACAAGATAACTTTGGGGATTCTACTAACTCTTCAATGATGGTAGATAACAAAGTCCTTACTCCTGATGGTAAGGTACTTGACAGAAGTAAGCAAGTATATCTCAGTGGTCAGGATGCACAAGATGTAAAGGATACTATTGCAGGTAGAAAGAAGGAAAGAGAGGATAGAGTTGCCAAGTCTAAGGAGGTTGTCAGTGAAATATATGAGAACCAAAAGAGGGTAGATAAGACAAGAACTGATGGTGAGTTTTATTATGTACTTGAAGATGATGGTGAATACCACCAATATAGTAGAGTACATAGTAGATTAGGCTCTAATTGGGTAGAATCTGACAAGCAGACAAAGGCTCTTGAATTAGCAAGACTTAATCTTAGCAAGTTTGTAGATAATCCTACTCAGTATGAGAATTACCTGAAATACTTGGAGAACAAGTTTAAGGTAGACTTGACTGCCTACAGAGGTAAGACTGATGCCAAGAGTAGAGATACTATTGTGAATATAGTAAGAGACAAGATGTCTGGTACTAATTCACAAAGGGCACTTGATGCTGGTTCAGCAGTAGATAGTATCATTAGACAGTACTTTACTATAAGAGATGTATCTAAGATAGCAAGACCATCCAATATGTCAGAAAATGCTTTCATAGATTTGATTACTTCCCTTAATAGGATTAAGTCAAATATGGAGCAAATGGGAGAGAGATTCCTTGCTGATAATATTGTATTGTTCCAGAAATATCCTGATGGTACAAGAGTTGCAGGTGAGGTTGATATTCTTTCTATTGACAAGGATGGTAACTTTAGAATCTATGATGTAAAGACAAGCAGATATAGTTTCTATGACTTTACAGACAGATATGGTCATAAGGTTAATTACTTTACTACTCCATCTGCTACTCAAAGAATGAGTGCAAAGGATTACTATACTTTACAACTTTCTGCTTACAAGAACCTATTTGAATCTCAGTATGGTGTACCAGTTACTAAGTTAGCTGTAATGCCATTTGTATTGAGTTATAATAAGGAGAATGTATCATCAGTACAAAGTGAAAAGGGTATTCCTATTACATATAATCCTGCTGTTAATGTGCCTTTGGTAAGTGCAGTTAGAGTAGATAAATCTACAGAAACTCCTGCTACTCCAGCACAAGCTCAGATAGTGTTACCTATCTTTGAAACTTCATTAGAGACACAGAACCCTATTGAAGATTTGACACCTGAACATAGTATGAATAATGCTGATGAGGGAGTAGGTTACTTTGAGCTGGATGGTAAGTTACATAAAGGGTATTTAACTCCTGTTGCAGGTATTACAGAAGTAGATGTCCATATAACCAAGGTTCCTAATATAACCAAGGGATTTGGCAGACAGGGAGAAGCAGCTCATGTAGCTTCAAATAATTACTATGCAGTATTTCCTAATGGTAAAACATTCTTACTTATAAGGAATAATCCTGTACAAGGAGGTATGAGTGAGTCTCAAGTTGAGGATTCCATTAGAAAAGCCTTATTAGGTAATCCTCAAAGAATGAAAGACTTAGCATCAGAAAAGACTATATTGTTTGACCCTGATGCAGTACCTACTGTAAGTGTTGCTCCTATTACTACTGTAGAGACTCCTGCAACTATTAATCAAGGTAATACCCAGACAGGTGCTGCCTATACTGCTCAAAAGGAAAAGGCAATAAATGACCATGATGAGGAGTTTGAAGATGAATTTACTTTAAGAAGAGTAGATGACACAGAAGCTACAGTATGGAATCAGGAAAAGGAGCTTAATTGGATTAGTAGAGTGCTACCTCAATTAAGTAAGAATGATAGAGTACAAGTAGTAAAAGGTCTTATTAAAGTAGGTAGACAAGGTGCTTTAGCTTGGGGTCAATTTGATAAAGGTGTAATCACATTGTCTGACATAGCTGCTGAAGGTACTGCATACCATGAAGCTTTCCATGCTGTATTCAATCTTCTTCTTGACAATGATGAGAGACAGGCACTATATGATGAAGCAAAGAAGTTATATGGTGAAAAAGATAATCTCTCATTAGAGGAAGACATGGCAGAGGGATTCAGAGAGTATGTAATGACAAGGCAGAATAGAGGCTTAGGCAAGAGAATACTTGATTTCTTCAAGGAACTCTTTACCAAGGTTACTAACTGGAATAACATAAGACCTTCTCTGATAGATTACTATAGAAGAATTAATGAGGGTAAGTATGCAGATAGCACACTCAAAGTTCCTACTATCAGTAAGTTGAGAGGTGCTACTTCAACTACCACTTCATTCAATACTCTAAGTGAGTCTGCACAAGAGAACCTATTGAAGAAAGGTTGGACAGCAGAGAAGTTTGATTCAGTTTCTCAAGAGGAAAGAGACCAAGCCATTAAGTGTATAGCCTTTTAGTCAGTAGGATGAAATTTTTTATTAGGGAGGTAACAGAAATGTTACTTCCCTTTTATTTTGTAGGAAATAAAAAAAAAATAAGGGGAGGAGTAGAACTTAATCTACTCACTCCCCTTTCTATTATTAACAATTAACTTTATTACTTAAAGAATGGAATACTCTCTTCTGGGTGTAAACCTCTATATATGGTCTTATTCATAGGAATTAATGGAGACTCAAACCATAACTTAGTTGCTCTTGAATCCCCTTTAAACCTACCTGACTGAATAATAGCATCTTCACCTGCAAAAGTTTCATAGTTCATAGGATTCAATAATCCTACCATATCCAAAACATTCTCTACAGTATTAATACAAGCAGCAGGAGACTTTAAGATTTTAAGAGCCTCTCCTACCATTTGAGGACCTGGAACCTGAGTACCAATTTCAGTATAAAGCCTTCTTGCTTGATACTCAATCATCTTCTGTAACCAAGGTCTATCCTTATTATCATCCCAATCCATGAGACCTAAGAATGCAGCAATAATTAAGAAGTGACCTACTTCAGTAGCAGCTCTTTTAATATTGGCTTTTTCTGTCTTTGTAAGGTTTTTCCAATTAGCAGCTATTGCAAATTGACCTTCCCTCAACTCTTTGGCTAATTGCCACATAAATCTTCCTGTAGTATTGTAATAACCTTCTGTCCATGCTTGCAAATCATAGTTATATGTGGCAGACTTGAACCTTCTGTTAAGAGATGGTTTAATCCACTTTCTAAACATAACACCCATTCTACCTACAGCTAATCTTTGCACTGCACTTCTATCAGCCTTATTGTAAATACCGTGCATTCTCTGATTTATAGCAGCAGATTTCCTACTAAATGCTATAATATCGTCCCTTGTAAATGCAGACCCATCTTCCTTAGTATAACCTTGCTTTAACTGCAACTTGGCACCTAACTTCTTGTTGTTCTTATCTATAGGAACCACCTCCATAGCATCCCATAAGGAAACTATTTTACCATCAGGAGCTTTCATCTTATAAGCATCTGCAAGTGCTAATGAAGTTCTATTCTGCATCCAATGCTCACCAGCATTATTCATAAGGAATAAAGCAGAGGTACCAAACATTCTACTGAACCAAGTCTTTCTGTCAAAGTTTACTTCTTTAACATCAGCTTCATACTCCTGCAATACATTGAATAATTCATCCCACAAAGCAAGCTTGCTTGTCTTGACTCTGTTACCTATCTCAGCTAAGTACTCTGGCAATGCTTTACCATAATTTCTATCAGCATGTAAGGTATTGGATTCATTATAGAACTCACCTGCAAAGGACTCAATTCTCATCATAATTTTACCAGTAGTAACATTTGATATACCACTTAGCAGGTTTAGACCTAACATATTAAGAGAAGTAACTCTATTAACAAAGTTAGCTACCTTTCCTTTATCAATCTTAGTATTACCAAATGTACCTTCATCAGCCATATACCTGCCATATACCTGCATTTCAAAGAAGTCATTCAGTCTCTGCATGAACCTTGTTTCATCACCAGATTTAGTGAGAGTAGATTCAACTTTCCTACCTACAGACTTGAACTTTTCAACCAATGGTTTACCACCTCTTGTCTGTATAATCTCCCTTTCTTTCAGCATATCTCTGCCAAGCTCAAGAACATCAATTACTTTATTCATTTCATTGAAGTCATTAGCCATAGCTGCATAGGCTGTAAGAGTAGATACTATATCAGTAGATAGGTCATTAGGACTTTCACCCTCTTTCATCTTAGTATAGTAGATAGGAAGTACTTGTACCTCTTTACCTTCAAAGTCCTTTACTGTAGCTCTGTCTCCAAACTCAGTGTCATCAGCCCTCCTAATGAACTCATCTTTTACACTTTCCCACAGTTGTTTGGTTCCAGACTTTACACCATCAGAGGATTTCACTCTTTCAAGTAAGTCCTTTCTGATTTTAACTGCATTAGTTAAGGTAGTGTACTTGTCAGGAAGGTATGAATCCAGCTTGGCTTTTATCTCCATAACCCTATTGTAGTATTCTTTTTGGGCAGGATTCAAATTCTGATAAGCCTTATTGCCATAGATTGATACTTTAGGTTGCTTCTTTCCATTGACTACTTCCATATTAGCATCAAACCAAGCCTGTCTCTCTTTTCTGTACTTCTCTGCATTATCTCCTACAGGATTCTTGCCATACTTCTCATTGAGGGACTTGAACATTTCCCTGACTTTCTCCTTGAATAAGCCTTGGTTAATCTCAGAGATATAATTACCTGTAAGATTACCTTTGCTGTCTCTTTCAAACATCCAATCAGTGCTCTTAATTCCAGCTTGCTCTAACTTAATGGTAGCAGCTTGAAGCTCCTTCATAACATTGATAGTCTCCAACCTTGCATTTTCTTTACTCTTCTTGACAGCTTGGTCCATAACTTTCAGCATATAATCTGAAGAGTCTGCCATAGAATCAAGCCATCTATCAAAGAAAGATATATCCTTGTCAGCTATCTTAACCAAGTCTTCAGCAGTCATAGTCTTACCCTTGTACTTGCCAAAAGGAACAGTTATACTTTCCCCTACAAAAGGTTTAATAAAATCAACAAAGAGAGGCATTGCTACATTGTTGTATTTGACAAACAAGTCTCCAAGTAGTGTAGTTGTGTTGTCTAACACAACCCTTACTCTTTGACCATATCTATTGTCTGCATATCTCTCTTCATCAATAAGAGCCTTTCTAATATCATCAGTAATATGCTTGTAACTGTACAAGTAGTTTCTGACATCTCTTAGAACACCAGCTCTTTCATTAACATTGGCAGCAGGAGTATTCTGCAACATAGTAAGCCTATCACTTACCTTGGTTAATTCTTCAAGGGCATTCTCAACAAAAGTATAGATACCCTCAATCTCATTGTTGTCAGCTAATTCAATATCCAATCTATCAATGAGTAACCTTTGATTAGCACTAAACTGGCTATTAGGATTTCTCTTTTCATAAATCTTCAATCTCTTCAACTCATTCTCAATGATTCCTTGAAGCAGCTTTTTATCTCTTGCCACTCTCTCTGAGGTATTATAAAACACCCCACTTGAAGTAATATTGCTAATGTCAATAGCCTCATCCATACTACCATCAAGGATTTGCTGTGCTAAAGAACCAAAGTTCTTATCAGCCTCCTTCATAGCTCTTTGTATAGGACTTGCACTAATGTTTTTAAAGAAGTTCTTAACTGCTTGAATTACTCTTTGTAGCAGATTACTGTAAGGGGCAGATGGGACTTTCTCTCCTTGAAGGAGATGTTTTGCAAGTAATTTACCCGCAGCTTCCTTTGCCAACTTAGCCTCATCACTATGATATAAGGTATCATAGGTGTCATAGTCCTCACCTATAATTTCTCTTGCCAATCCATTGGAGGATATGTTATTGATAAGTCTATTGATAAGTGGATTATCTCCCATAGCTTCAATGGCAAAGTGTGCAAATTCCTCAGGAAGTGCTCTTTCACCTTGAATACCATTAGCAAGCCTAATCATTTCAACAAGACCATTTGCTGCATTTCTTGCAACATCAAAGTCAGTTACACCATGAATACCCATTCTCTTTTCAAGGTCAGTCAAAGCACCTATCCCTATTCCATGAGATTCAAGAATACCTCTCAACCTATTATTAAGGTTTTCATTGTATTCCATCTTATCTGCATCAACAGAGTTAAGCCTGTTTCTTTTCTCAACCTTTACTCCAATGAATACTCTTGGAGATTCAGAATCTTGTATCTTGATTATGTTAGCTACATAATCATCACTATACTCTGAGTTCTGATTAAAGGCTATAGCCTTCTGTTTCAACTTCTGATAATTCTCATCATTGTTTACCCATAAGGCTGGTCTGTCCATTCCCTTCTTATAGTACCCTATTTCTCTATTAAGCCTTTCAAGTACTTTAGTCTCTGGAATGACCTTACTAAGATTAGTCTGCTTTAGCAAACTCCTCAATGTAGGTTCATTGTTTTCATCTAATGTTAATCTTGGTTGCCAGTCCTTTATGAACTGACTGCTTTTTGTGATAAGATACAGTCTTGTAGTTTCACTTCTATTGTTAGAGGTGAAGGACAGCAAGTCCTTGAATAACTTGCTGTCCACTACCTGACCATTTCTATTCTTCACCTTTGGAATAATTGCACAACTTCTTGCCATATCTTATAAACTATATAATGTTGGAGCACCACAAATATTATCACCATTCTCATCCTTATACTCTGTATTAGGCTGAATAGCTGTTACATCATCAGCCTTAGGAGCAGAAGTATCAAGAGGAGTGCCATATACCTGTTGGAAAGCATCAGTATCTACTTGTGGAATAGAATCCCAATACCCTTGGGGCATATTCTGATAATCAGGCATAGAATCATAATCAACCTTAGCATCTCCAAGGTCAAATCTTGACAATGTATCTGCATAAGGGTCATAATCTTTCCTATTCTTATCAATTACAGTTTCCATCTCCTCTACATCCTTGCCATATTCATATTCAATGAAGCTGTTTCTGAAACCTAATGGTTCAATCCTTTCATAGGTTGCAACATTAGTTTGTTCAGTACCTACAGATGATAGTTTGTAATAGACATAACTTCCTCTGATTCTTCTACCTATATACTTAAAAAAGTCATAAGCAGGACCATCAGGAGTATCTATCCTTTTCTTGATAACTTTCTTATCTCCAAAGGTAGCATTATCATCAATTACAAATGTAACTTCATCCTTAACTTCATTATCCTCTCCTATGAATTGGACAGAGGCTGTATCAGGGATTTCAGGAACCAACTTTCTATTATCCAAGTGGTTATAGACATACTGGTCTACAAATTGACTATAATCATCACTTGATGACAAGAGAGTTCTCAATGTACTTATGTACTCTGGGATAGCATTTCTCACTGCCACAGGTGCCAAATGGATAAAGGTTGAAGGTCCAAATGCAAAGCCATTCCTATAATAGCTGTATCTGAATAAGTTAAGAGCAAGTTTTTGAGCTTCTGGGTTACTCATATACAATAGAGATGCCCAATCTCTCATATATCTTTCTCTCAAAGTAGGACTTAATTGACCTACATTCTTAAACACTACTGTGTCTACAGGATTACTGTCATTTGCCCTGATTACCTTGAGTCTCTTAATAAATTCAAGGTCAGCTATATCCTCATTATCTGTAACCACTCTCTTGAAGTATTCAGGGAAGTTATTGATGAAATCCTTTCTCTTGTCAGAGGAAGTCACAATAATATCACCTACTTCTGAGTCTGGGTTTACAATCAATTCAGAACCAAAGAATCCATTCTTTGACATGATGTAGGCAAGCAAGTCATTATAAATACTGTTCATAGTCTTTACATTTAACTTACCAGTCTTTGTCATGTCTCTAAGGTCATCAATTACAGCTCTGAATGATTCAGTATATTGAGGGAAGTAAGACCCTAACATTTCTTCTGTTTTCTGTAAGCCAAGAGTATAGAAAGCCTGTAAGAAAGGAAGAGGAGCTGACAATAGTCTTTCTCTTAGAGTGTCAGTGTCAGGATTGTCTGATAACAGACCATCAAGTATTACATTGGCATTCTTCAATGGGAACTTGGCATTATTCTCTATCTGGTCTAACAGGTCTTTCACTTTCTGCATCTTCAACTCTGTATCTGCAATAGTAGGACCAGCAGCACCTCCTTGGGTATCAGACCTTGTAGCCTGTACTAACTGTCCCAAAGCATCAGCAGAGTTCATAATTCTCTTGAACAAATATCCAACTGCAACTTGTTTCTGATAGAACTCAATCTTTCTGAAATCAGAAGTCTGAGACCTGTCAGTAACAGCCTCCTTAGCAAGCATTATATTGTCTGCAAGCTCTTCAATATAGAAGCTATTATTCTTGTAGTTATCATAAGTCAAGTCACTATTAAGAGCAGCCTTCTCCTTATACTTATCCAGTACTTCATCTATGATAGTATCCTTACCTTTGCCCTCTCTACTCTCCCTGAAATAGGTCTGAGTAATCTCTTGTACAATAGGCTGCATCATTAACAGACCTATCTCAATAGGATTATAACCTAATCTTGAGAGAAGCATAGAAGCATCAGCAGTGAAAGTATTCTGATTAAGTGCTGCAAGCACAGGGTCTTTAACATTATCCACAGAAGCAGCCAAGAATCCAGCATTATTCTTTGAGATAAATTCCTTGTCACCATTCATAATATCATGTAGAGATGTAAGTCTCTTTCCATTCAATACAAATGAGCCATTTTCTTCATCCAAAGCTAACTGAGTATGTTGCATCAAAGCATGGTTTGCATTATGGTTGGCATAAATACCAATTAACTTAGCACCAGTCATGTTCTGTTGATGCAGCATTACCTGAGTTCTTGGTGATAATGGGTCCATCTTGACCTTTGTCTTTTCTGCCAACTTATCAAGAGTATCAAGGTCTAAGTCAAATAGATATGAAGCAATAGACTTAGGATAAAACTTTACACCTTTCTGTACAGTCTTATTAAGTTCTACACCTACATCCTTTAATGCTTGAGCCAAGTCACTCTCATAAGAATCATTGAGAATGGTCATTATTCTTGCAGACTTCTTCTGATAATCAAAGCCACCTGGGTTAAGAATCTTTGAAGCTGTATCTGCATTAGTCAGAACTCCATACATCATATCTATCAGCAAGTTATTTCTTGCTTCAAGACTATTCTCCTGTGGAGACTTGTTGAAGTCATACTTTACCTTGCTTATAACAGGCTTGGCAAGTCTGTACTTCTCCTTATTCTCCTTGAACCATTCCTTAAAGTCATCAGTATCTGCATTGAGAATATCTTCTGCCAACTGGCTATGAGTGAACTGTGACAATACTTGATTGAATAGGCTATTCATTCTTGCATAGTCCTCTCTTGCCTGTCTCATATCATACTTTTTAACTCTGAACTCAGGTAACATGATATACATCTTATCCACATCAAAGTCAGAACCTGACAGGGTAGTAATCTCAGCAGGAAGCATGATTGCAGAACCATTCTGTTGAGGAAGAAATCCCTTAATATACAGAGGAGCCATTGAGTACTTATCCTCTGTTGGGACTCTATATCCAATCAACTTTCTCAAATCCTCAGGAAGTTTAGTTACATCAAGCTGGTGAGTATTTGGGTCCATGAGAGGCTCATAGAACTCTCTACTATATGCAGGCATATAACATTCAAGATACTTAATTCTCTTGTTAGCACCCTCACCTTCAAATACTACATGAAGTTCATCAGTCAAGCCATAATCAGATACCTGAATTAAAGCTCCACCTCTAATCTTCTGTTTAGTAATTCTACTCTTGATTACACTATTAAGAAGTGTCTGTACTCTTTGAGATTGCACAGGGTCAAAGAGAGGGATATTGAAGTTGTTGTTCTCATCAAGAGTACAAGCCCTCATCATATCCATACCATATCTTTGATTACCTCTTATCTCTTCAAGTAAGATTTCTTCTACCTTCTTTGGGTCTTTGAATATCTCATCTGTATCAGCAAATGCTTGAAGAATGTTCTCAGTGTTGATAGCATTGTACAGGTCAAGCCATTCCTTCTTAGTCATCTTCTTACCATTAACCTCAATGATTGTATCATCAGAGATGTCAGCAGTAATTAGTTTTCTAATCTGAGTACCTACCAACTGAACAGCATCAATAGCATGTTCAGGAGTTGCAGTCTGAATACCATAATCTTCATAAGATACTTTATGTACTACATTAGGATTCTCATTACCAAATCCAATGCCTGTAGCATCTTTAAGCCTCTGAATTACATCAGCCTCTGTATTTACATCATTCAAATCTATTACACCTTGTTTTCCAACCTTAGTAGTAGACTCAAACTGAGCTACATCAATCTGATTGTCCTCCATAAACTTGTTTATGGCTTTCAGCTTACCTGACCTTCCTAAAGGACCAGCAATTAGCTCGTGCATAGCAAGTAATAGGAACTCTGAGTTCTTATGTTGTACAGGAGTCTTAATTCCAGTATGACCTTCAATGCCACTGTTATTATTGACTTGTGTATAAACATAAGGCTTCTTAGTCTGCCAAATGATATTGAAGTCTTTGATATTCCAATCTCCATTCTTGAAGTTGTTATATGCTTGCTCCATATCATCTGTCCACTGACCTGACATGCCAAGTATTGCCCTATAAGAACTTAAACTTCTATATGCCTGAGCATCTGCTACATTCACATTTCTAAACTTGCTGATGATATTATCTCTGTCTATCTTGGTCATTTCATTTCTTCTAACCCTTTCATCAAGTACAGTCTTGATGTCTTCAAGTACAGAAGATACTATCTCATCATCCTTCAAGTAGATAGTTCTTTCCCAGTCCCTGCCAATTCTCTCACCTTTATAGGTAGCCTTAGTATTCAGTCTGAGAGCAGGAGCATGAACCTCCTTATATCTCTTCTGAAAGTCCTCAAGATTCTTATAGAAAGCAAGGTCTGTAGTAGTAAGCTGGATAATTTGTGAAGTAGCTAACTTACTGTTCCAATAGTATTCCCTAAGTGCATCCTTAGCATTGTTCTTAACAAACAGGCTTCTTGAGATTGACTGAGCATCTTTCAACTCCATCTCACCTCTTGTTGCCTTATCTGTAAGTAATGCCTTGATTTGCTCCATTAGGCTATTAGCCTCTCTGTTATCAAAAGCACTATTATTGTTGTAGGCTCTAAGCATTAGTTCCATATTGGTATTCCACAATGAACCTAAAGCATCCTTAGCCTTAATGAGTGCCTTTGCAGTTATTGCATTCTGCTTAGACTGACCTTCAAAAGGAAGATACTTGTACTTGCCATTAGGAAGTTCATCAAGCAGTCCTGCCCTTGACCAATCTCTGTAGGTTTGTTCAAAACCATCTTCCATCATGTCATTAAGAGCAGTTCTCAGAAAGTTTCTGAGTTCAGCACCAGTACCTGTGGATTTAAGTCTGCTTAACCTATCAATGAATGTTTCTCCATTGTCATATCTGATGTTGTTAAGTGCAGGAAGGAACTTAAATTCTGCACCTCCCATACTCTTTATACTACCATCTTTCTTTCTGACAATATCATAGTTTGCAATAGGTTCTACACTCTTATCTCCACTTTGATAAGCCTCATCCCTTTCTCTAACCAGCATGATTCTGTCATACTCTTGATTAACCAAGTCTACTAACTTGTCAAGGATAACATCATCATAGGTTCTTTTCTTACCATTTTCATCAAGTACATCACCTGTTGTGTACTTTCTGAATCTGATAAATTCAGCAGAAGGACTATCTGAAAGAATAGGAACATGATACCAAGCATACTTTATACTTGACTTTGCAGAGTCAGGGTCTCCCCAATACTCTGTAAGAAGAGCTAAAGTATAGTCCAAATCATCCCAATTGGTATAGTCTACTTTGTCAGAGTTCAGCACTACTTTATGGTTAAGACCTCTTCTCAATTCATCAGACTCTGCAAGCTGTCTTAGCCAGTCATTTCTCCAATGACCATCCTTAAAGAACCACTCATAGTCTTTGAACTCAGTCTGCATAAACTGTTCAAATCTCTCCTTGTCATTCATAACATTCTTGAGATTCTTAATAAGTTTACCTAAGTAGTTAGGAGTAACATGAGAATAGTAAGACTTATCATTCTCTCTGACACTACTCTCAATAGCATCCTCAGTTACTTCTGCCATCATACTTGCAATCATGTTGTAAGCAGAGCCAAAAGTATTGATAAGGTCTCCTCTCTTCTCAGTACCATCCTCTCTTGTCTCAGACTTGACTTCACCTTTCTTAATACCACTGAATATAACATTCAATTGTGGTAAGAGAAGCATAATTGGGTCAGTAAATGTAATACCTGGAGCTGTCTTTATATCAGTTAATGCAGTCTTTAATACAGAAGGATTGGCATCAATACCTAACATATGAAGCAACTTCATTATGGTATTCCATACATCTTCTCTCTCCAAGAGTTGAAGTCTGGATTCTGTATCAAGGTTCTGGAACATATTGTTCAATGTCTCAGTCCATTGTAAACCTTTAGCTGCATTATCCTTGTTTATTTCCCCATTCTTCTCATATACACTATCATCATCAAGCTGTACTCCATTCTCATAGTTATCTCTCCAAGCATCAAGGAGATAATATACACCTTCAGGCTTATTGATGGCAATAGTTTCCATCTTGAAAGTACCATCAGGCATCATCTTCTTCTTTTGAATCCAGTAAGGCATAAAATCCTTTCTGAAGTCTTGATAGAACTGAGAGAACAAAGTCTCATCACCTTGAAGTAACTTGGTTACTTGCTTAACCCAAGGCTTGATTCTTTGCAAATCCTGCATCAAAGGAAGCATATCATCAGAGTTAATCATGTTCCTTAACTTGTCAATGAAAGTAGCATGAACATAGTCAGCATCAAGGTATCTTGTGAAACCTAAATCATCCTTTTCATACTTACCTCTATAGTCAAGTTTAGGTACTTGTCTGATTACTTTTCTTACAGCTTGTGACAGAGACTCATGTGAACTTACCTGTCTGAAATTAGTCATCCATCCATCCTTATAAGCCTCTTCTTGTCTCCAATCCTCTGCTTCATTATCTACCTCACTGTTACCATCAGGGTCATCATCATTGAGGTTTGCATCAGCAGGTGCAATGTAGTTGGGGTCTATCCTAATACCCTCAGTCATTACAAGCAAAGTACTTGCTTCCTCAGCAAGAGCCTTGTAGACATAAGGGTCATCAACTATCTTCTTATATTCCTGATTCTTATAAGTAGCTTTCTTCTTGGCAGCTTCTAATTTCTGCTTATCAGAGAACTTATCTGCACCTCTCATAGAATTGATTGCATTAAGTTCTTGCTGTATTCTGCCTTCTTCTGTATCTTGTACATAAGAATTGAAGATGTTAGCTACTCTCTTGAATATACCAGCAGGAGTGTACTTCTTTATAGCAGAGAATCTATCCAAGCTATTAAGTTCAGCCTGCAATTCTTCTTTCTCTACACCACTGGCATCATCAATTCTTCTCTTCAAAGAATCAGTCATTTCCTGCAAGGCATTATCAACTTCATTGCTGAAGAATCTTGCAATAAGGGTTACTCTATCTCTTCTTGTTCTTGGGTCAAAGAGTAGGTCCACCTTTTGCTGCTCCTCAACAGAAGTAATCCTTGGAGTATCAAAAGAACTGCTAAGTGCCTCATCAAGCTGTTCAGTAGCCTCACTACTTCTCAGCTCCTTGATAAACTCTTGAAGTTCATATCCCAATGGGACATCTTCAATAGACTTATTATTCTTTTCCTGCCACAGTCCAACCAAGTTAAGTACTGATTGCTCTGTTTCATTAGGAAACTTCTTAGCTAATTCTCTAATTTCTGGTGTTATAATTAAACAACTCATATAATTTAAAATATTATTTGTGCAAAGGTAAGGAATTTAATTGTAATATGCAAGCTTTTATTTAAAAAGCTAAAGGGAGAACAAGTATTTAACTTATTCTCCCTTATAAGATTATTCAACAATGTACTTGACACCATTGAATATAAGCCACTTGATAGTGTTGATATTAACTGGTCTAATACCTGACTCTTTATCAGTCTTAGTAATATCCATATCTACACAATCATATCTGCCATCTCTTGATTCAAACTGAATCTTGTAGCCTCTAAGGACTCTATCTTCACCTTCTTCATAGGGTAAGATAGGCTCTTTGATAAGCTCAGTAATGAGTTGCTTAGCCCTTTCAGCTACTCCCTTCTTACTTGCTTTAACCTTATCAATATCCTTAGAGAACTGGTCTACAAGATAGTCAATCTCCTCATTGAGCTTCTTCTTGCTCTTAGGCTTATCCTGCTTCTTGAAGCATACAGTAAATGCCTGACCAGAATGGATGTTCTCCCAGATACTTCTAATACCAAGGGTACCATCCTTCTTATCTTCCTTAGTTACCTTTACTGCGGTTTCAAACAAGTCAGCAGAATTAGTATAGTTCTTCAGATAACTCATACCAATCTGAACCTCTTCACCACTTTCAAAATGAGTAAGCCAAGCATTAGAACCTGACACTCTGTTCACAATATAGTGAGAACTCTCACTAATAATGGAACCTTGTTTTAACTGATTTATTTGCTCAATCATATTAAATAAGCTTTTCTATATTAGACATAAATGTTTCAGCCTCCTGCTTAGTAACATCAATAGTTTTGATGTCCTCCTGTAATGCAGCAATTTGAGACTCTTTCTTTGCAATCTCTTGCTCCATTTCTGCATGGAGGTTACTTGCATCCTCATGTGCAGTCTTAAACATAGACTTAATGCTTGCCATTCTTTCACTAAAAGGAAGAGTGGCTACAGTTGTTTTCTTCATACCAAAAGCCATAATTTTTTTTTTAGTTATTGATATACTTTCTTGTAATAAATTCCTTCATTAAAGGTTCTGCTAATTCCTTAGCCTGAGGATGTGGAGCACCTGTAGTACCCCTTGCTCTTAGGTCAAAGAAGTGATTCCAATCAGATGTAAATCCAGTTACAACCAATTCTGTCTTTAAGGAGTTAGGTAAAACAGCTCTTGCTTGTTGAGGAGTCCATCCTTCAGATAATAATTCAAGATATACATCTTCTGATATTTTCATTGTTTGAAGGAATATATGTCCTGCCTTATCATTTTCGTCCCATATAGGACTTGTCATCCAATTAGGTAGAACAAAAGTAATTTCTCCTCCAAACTTATCCTTGGAGTAGTTACAGTATCTTGTACTTTCCTGAGCAAAAGACATTACTCTATGCCTTACAAACTCATGTGATACACCTCTATCACATACAAAGTGTACAGTAACTCTTCTCTCATGGTACTCTGTAGGTTCACAGATATACTGCAAGTCATCAAGCCAACCATTCTCTACTAACACTCTGAGATTAGTAGTAATATAGATTCCCATATCCCTTGAATTAGGATATGTTCTAAATAACACCTTTGAATAAGGATTTATAAGATACCTATCCACCTCTAAGGATTCATTACCCTTCCTTCTGATATATAAATACACAGTTCCATGCTCCAACATAGCACCATGACCAGACTTAATCATCCTATCCACAAAAGGCTTGGCAGAATCTTCTGTTATCTTATCCTCGGACTTATAACATACTCTACCTACTTTCTCAATCTGTTTATAAACTCCTTCAAGACCAACAGATTGTTCCCATATTTCAAAACTTGGTTTAACTATCTTCATTGCAGAACTCTTTTAATTCTTGAACACCTAACAGACCACTATGTCTTTTTACAACATTTCCCTCATCATCTACTAAGATGAGAGTAGGTACTGTCCTTATCTCGTACTTGGATGCAATATCCTCACCCCGTATAGACTGAACATCTATACTTTCATGCGGAATACCTGCAAGCTGGAGATTGCTCTCCAGCACCTTGTAGGGTCCACAAGTTCTTGAATAAATCTTTAATACTTTCATTATACTTCTTTAAGTTTAGTATTCCTCAATCACTTCAAAGTCATCAACATTCCAGCCCTTCAAATCAAAGATGGCTTTAACACCCTTCTTTGTTTTAGGAGCTATGTAATTCCAAGCTTTCTGAGGCAATACAATTTGCTCTTCAACTGCACCTTTAAGGTCACAGTTTGAGTAATCTATATCCTCAAAATGCTCACCATCTTCATCCTTTCCAGAGTCAGTAATCTCATAGTCAGATACCTTAATCTTTACAGTTTTACTAAGGGTGATACTTACTGTGACCTCAATTTCCCTTTCAGGATTATCAACCTGATTCCAGGGTGCATTAGGGTCATGTTCTGCCCCTGGAGGATAATATCCACTTTCAGTCATTTTTTTTCTTTCTTTTAATGTCTGTTATCAAGTTATTCTCTTTAATTAGTCTTCGAGCAATTACACATTCAAGATTCTTAGGTATGCTGATATGCTTTCCCTTATCATTCACATAGATAGCATGGTCTCCATTATGTCTGCTATAATAGAAACCATTAAATTCCACTATCTTTATGAACTCTCTTGATGTATATTGTCTCATACTACACTTTCAGAATGTCTTTATACTTCTCATAAGTCTTTCTTATGACCTCTTCTCCTATTGGATTAGGTCTCTTTGAGTCCCTCTCTATACAGTCTTGAAGAGGTATAAAGAAGTCCTTAAATTCAAGGCTGTACTTTGGTCTTACTACATCAGGCATTGCCCACTTTGGATTATTCCAACCATCAAGCACTCTATTATAGTACTCCAATTCCTTGGGATTGAGATTCATATTGTCAATAACAATATCAAAACCATAGGACATAGAATTTAGCAAGAAAGAACTTCTCAAGCTTTTTACTAAATCCTCTCTGCTGGGAACCCAATACTTACCTAACATATTTCTGATGTCATCATTGTTGAATCTTACTCTATGTTCAGGGTCTTCAAGTGCCCATTGTTTAGCCCACGTAGTTTTGCCACTACCTTGAATACCTCTACATAAAATTATCTTTGGCATTGCCTTTCCTCCATGTCTTTATGTTCTACACAATACTCACTACCTTCCACAACAGGTTTCCCACAAAAGCATCTTTTCTTGGCATTAAATCCTAATTCAATACTTGACTCTGTTGAATCTCGGATTATTTTTCTAATGATGCTAAGGGCAGTATTCAGCTCATTCCTTTCAAGAGGTGTAAGTACCCCTTCTTCAAAGGAAAAGCCTGTCACACCTTTTAACCTAAAAAGTATTCTACTTCTTTTCTGCCATTTTAGTTGCTTCTCTGTCATATTATTTACTCTTGCTGACCACAGAGTTCAAAACTAACAAAGCATCCCTAAGGGTTTTCTTCTGAGCAGGAGTACAGTTACTCAATTCACCATACTCCTGTTCAAAAAGAAATGACCTTAGGTGGTTAGATAGTTTCAGAGTCTCTTTAGCCTTTGTTTTAACACTAACCTTAATTCCACTCATCTTTCTACCCTCCTATGATGGACTTAGAAAGATTCAATGTATTCTGCATCAGGAAATGTAGCATAGACATCATCCCAAGCTGCATCTCTCTCATGCTCTACATCCTCATCATACCTATTACTATAGGTTTCCCTATGTCCATCTTTGAAATGAATTATAAATGTCATACTTCACCACCTAATTGTTTTATCCTGTCCTTGATATACCATATAGCCTTCTTCAAATCCTCAATTTCCTTCTGATTATCTGTAAGGCTTGCATCCTGCTTATGTCCTGCTCTAAGTACATACTTAATAGCATTGCCTAAGCAAAAATCCATGTGTCTTACTATATCAATCACCTCAATCCCACATTTATCTTTAAGCCATGTATAATGTGGAGGATGATTAACATTATCAACTCTCTGTTCCATGTTCTTTCAAATAATTAAACATTTTTTTTTACTTAATAGTTCAGGTAAGTCCTCTGCAAGATAAAAAACAAAATATTTAGGGTTCAATGCACCCAACAGGCTGCAATTTCTGGCACAGCTTTAATAGTTACTTTCTTACAGAAGATTGCTGCTGCATACTCCATACACTCACTTAACTTCTTAGCTTCCTGCTCTGCAATTTCCTCAGGTGGCTCTATCAGATACTCATCATGTACATCATTAGGAATGAGGACTTTGAATATAAGCCCATCATTAACCAAGTGATTAAAGTATCTAATACCTGCTATCTTAGTCATTGCAGCAGCAGTTCCTTGAGATGGATAGTTACATGACTGATTGTCAGAAGCACTCTTTCTCTTCCATAAGTGTTTCATCACTGACACATATACAGTCTCCCTGTTAATATCAATGAATCTCTCCTCTACCTTACCTGCCTTCTTAACCTTATATGAATACCTAACAGCTATTTCTTCAATAGGAGCACCTTGGGCAAACTTCTTTGCAATTTCTTGCATAACAGATGGTGGAATCTCAGATATTACTCTGCCACTATCTCTTGCAGCTTTGTATATATCCCAGAAGTCTTCCATACCATTCTTTCTCCTTTCAATACCTTTCAGTATAGGATAGTCATAGATGTATGCCCTTAGTCCAGTTATCTTTGAGATTAGGATATAGCCTCTATTCCACATATCTCTCTTTTGTACCTTGAAATAGCTTGCTATACCATTAAATCTCTTGAAATAGTTGTTATAAATCTCAGTTGCAAAGTCCACAGGAATGTTACAATTAGTTGCCATTGTAGGAGCCTGACCATTATAATTGAAACAGAACCTTGCCTTCTTAGCCAAATCTCTAAGGTCTTTTCTTACCTTCTTGACATCCTTCTCTGCAACCCCATCAAGGTCTTTAGGGAAACACATCTTGGCTACAAAGGAATGTCCATCTCTCTGGGCAGGGTCATTATAAAATGCAATCCATTCCCTATCATTGGATAGTTCAGTGAATACATGACCCTCTTGGTCTCCATAATCACAATCTATCAGCAAATGACCCTTTTCAGGTACAAATGCTGCCCTTGTTTCTTCTGTGGCTGGCAGTTGTTGAACATTAACACTCTTATCATTTGCTTGTGTAGAAGTGTCTTTGTTATCATCTGCCTCCTCTGCAATATCATCATCTTTAGTCTTACCTCCCTTGCCTTTTCCTCCTGAACCACAACTCAACCTACCTGTATCCATCATTTGATTGAATGTTGGATGGATTCTCTGTGTAACAGGATTAATGGCATCAAGGAAGTTCTGACCAAAAGATGTCACTACCTTGAAAGCTGCTGAATATTCCAAGTATAAAGGAACAATACTGCTCTTACTTGCTTGCAATTCTATAAACTTAGACTCCACAGACTTTTTCATCTTGCCTGTTTTCTTGTCTTTGACTAACAGGTCAAACCCAAGTTCTTCAAACAATCTGATTACCTGCTTAGAACTATTCCAGTTAATGATACATTGAGGTCCAGTATCAAACTCAGCAAATAATGAAGGCTGTGGTATTACCACATACACATTACCTGCAAGTTTGGCTGGCTTGCCTTTCTTATGAGTATCATAGTTTCTTGCTATGAGAGAAGGGTCACCCTTCTTCATTACATAATCCACTACCCACTCATTAAGTTTCTGTTCAGCAACTCTTAACCTCTCAGCATCCTTATCCATCTTAGCCTTCCATTTAACAGGGTCAAGTTTAATACCACAATATTCAATATATGCAAGGACTCTTACAAACTCATTTTCAATGTCAAGTGCCACTTTCTGACCTCTTGCAGTGATAGTTTTGAGCTGTAAGTTCATAATATCCTCAAGATGCACAACATCATTTGCTGCATAAACTATGACCTCTTCTGTCATACCTGTATGTATCTGTCCTCTAACAGTCTTATCAAGAAAGATACCTAAATACCTATCACAACAAGCCTGCAAGGACAAAGATACAATGCCAGGTGGGAATCCAAGAAATAGAATTTTTTCAGCTAAATAAGTATCATAGACATTTCTGACTACAATATGTTCCTTATACAGCCATCTTAAATCAAACTTTGCATTATGAATAATGAATAATCTATCACTTTCAAGGTAATCCTTATACTGCTTGACATCAATAGTCATACAGTCTATCACAACTTGATTTTCCTTATTACCAAGCTGAAGAGTAAGCAATTTACCCTGCCATATCTCTGTACCTGTAGTTTCAGTATCTAAACCTACCACTCGAAGAGGCTCTAATATTTTAAGAGACTCCTCTACAGAGATACACTTATACTTAGCATCAGGAAACTCAAATAGTTCTCTCTGACCAGTAACAAAATATATCATCATTCAAATGTTATAGTCCATCCATAACCCTCAACAAAGTCTATAGATTTGACAACTGCCTTGGCTTCTTCAAGCTCACATCCTACCACAATCATTGGACCTCCTGATGGGTCAATAAACTTATTTCCTCCCTGAACTTCACCTACTCTTAATGTGGGTACATCAGTTTTAAGTACATAAGTTTTAGAATCAGTACCATCAGGTTTAGGCATTTTCTTGAGGTAATTTATAGCTTCATATCTGGACCTAAGTTTTATAATATCTTCCATTATTTCTTAGAATAAGCAATAAGACTTTCAAAGTCAAAGACATACTTATACTTTTGGAAGAACAGGCTACCAAGAATACCATGAATCTGTACACCAGACTCCTCCTTGACAATAGCAAAGGCATCATCCAAGTCATGAATGCAGAAATCACCTACAAACTCTTGTCCTTTATAAGTGATTGTCATTTCACAGAACTCAGTGTTCACCTTATTACCTTCAATTCCTGTTACATCCATGTCTTTTTCCTCTATCTTCTTATGGTCAAGAAGAGGAAGAATAGAGCTGTTGATTTGGGAGATGTTACTTCCAGTGTCCAACAAGAAGTTAAGTTTCTTATCTCCATTATAGAATGTTACCACAGGCAACTCTACCAAATCCATAGCCTCTTTGAAAGACATATTTACCCTTTTGCTCTGCTTACAGTAATCTTCTATACCATTAATGATAATAGATAGAATGATTACTGCAAGCATAATACCAATTACTTCTAATACCATGCTTCATGCTTTTTTTTTTAGTTATTACTTGACACCAGAAGTACCAAATCCTCCTCTGTTATTATCACCTAAGTCATCCATTTCCACAAGTTCAATACCTGAACTTAGCAGCCATTTAATCTTCTGCCACATAGTAGCTTTCTGACTAAGTTGAATCCTGAATTGGCAGATTCTATCACCTGCTTCAATGACAGTCTCCCTCATAGGAGAACATACATAGTGCCACTGGTCATTATTACCATTGTATGTATTATCCACTACACCTTGACCATTTGGAATGAATAATCCTAACTTCTTAGGACCACTACTCCTCGAATCAATAATAGCTTCAAATCCTTGTGGTAGTTGCATTGCAACTCCAAGAGGAATATAATAGGTAGGAATCTCTACATTCCTATGACCTACTCTCTCTCCTTCAATGGTCTTCCTTTTGAGGACATCAGACTGTGGTGCAGGAATAGTAATATCTACTGCTGATTTCAAATCAACCCAATCACCATTCTCATTAATCACAGGCATACAGCCTTCAGTCAATACTTTTACTTTAATTTTCAGTTTCATGTTTCCAAAATTTACTTGTTATGTCTTCCAACTCCTTTCCATTAACTTTATAGAATCTCTGATTAGTAGTCCTACTGTTAAGTGGACCAAACTCTTCCTTATAGGGTCCAAGTTTTATATAATCAAAGTTGAATAGGTCAATGCTATTACTTAACTCTTGTCTCCCACTATACCAAGCTATCTTTACAGGATAATGATGTGCTCTAAGAAAAGAGGCTAAAGTATTAATCCTACCTGGGTCACTATCTCCTCCCATGAAAGCCACACAACTAATTCCCTTATTCTTTTCAGTAATTAGTTCATGAAGAGACCTAAAAGAAAGTCTTTCCCCAATATCCTGTGCCAAGTAAGAGCTATGACAGCCCTTACACTGACATGGACAATTAGATATGTTGATAGCAAGAGTCACTTCATCTGGCACTTCAGCAAAGACTACTTTTGCATCTACATATTTTAGCATATCTCACCCCTTCCATCACTATAGGTTCTATGGCTTGCTTCAACCTGTCTGTCTTTACCAAATGACTTGATAGGTCTAAGATAGCCAATTACCCTTGTATATTGGGTAATATGGTTACTATGACACTTTGGACACTCAGTGATAGGATGCTTAGTAATGTAGCCACAATCATCACACTTACTATTAGGAATATTAAATGTGAAGTAGTTGGTTCCATTAACTATGGCAAAGTCTATCAACTTGAGATACTGCTCTTTGCTCAGATGGTCTTCAAGATTGATATGACAAGCTGAGCCTCCATCACAATATTGTGTTGTCTGCCTTCCATGCAAAATCATCTTGTCTAGTACTGAAGTGTTGTCATGAGCATCAAAGAAATATGAGTTATACAGATTTTCATCTTCAGGAACCCAGTAATTATCTTGTAAGTCCCATCTATAATTCTTTCCTCCTAACCCTTCAGCAGGAACTACCTCAGAATTGAATAGGAATGGTCTATTAGCATCATGGATAGAGTGTGCCTTATTCTGCTCCTTGATAGTACCAAGAACCAGTTGCAAGAACTCAATATACTCCTTATTGTTACCAACAGTCATGCCTAAGAATCTTGCAGCCTCATTCAAGCCATTGATACCTATGGTACTGTATAACTTGCTTATGTAAATATATCCACCATTTGAAGCAGCAAACATGCCTCTATCTTCAAGCTCATAGAGCATTGTCTTGAATGCAATATGATACTTATACACTCTTTCAAGAATGTTTTCAAGATAATGTTTTACATTTTCCTTACCATATTTATCTTTCCACCAAGATGTAATCTCTGACTTATTATAATCTTTTGGAAGAATTAAATTCTTAAAACAGTCTTGAATTATTCTATTGATATTTAAAGTAATTACATTGCAGCTACCAGTCATTACACCAGTAAGACCAGATGTAGGACTGAAGGTATTCTCTGCAAGTTCATTCCTCAACCTACAACATGATGCAAGACTATCAGCACTATCTGATATATAGGTGAAGAAGCTATGACCTTCTGCATACATTTCAGCAGTAAAGTCCTTATAGTTCTTATCTATAATATCATTGGTCTTAGGGTCATACACCATAGCCATTGTCTCTACAGGGAATGTAAGAATCTGCTTGGTTCTCAACTTATTGAAGAACTTCATAAATAGTCTTTGCAGACAATCTACTGCTTCCCATTGAGGCTTAGTACCATCAGGGTAGTAGAACTCTCCAAACAATGAATCAAAGTAGGTATGGTCATAATAAGACACATTAGTGAATGGACTCTGATAAGACCTATTGCCAGCAGGCTGATTTACACCATAGATAAACTGTTTGAATGCCTTATATATAGCATCTCTAATAGTCCTCTGCTTACTGCAATGGTCTGTAGTAGTTACTACATCCAACTTTTCATACCAATTAGGTCCAAACTCCTGTACAATGTAATAGTTAAGGGCAATAAAGTATTCACCTACTGCCACTGCACCCTTACACTGAGAGGATAACAAAAAGATAAGATTGGTTGCTTGACCACTGAATGATTGCAAGTCATTAGGGGGTGTTGGAGTGATACCATCAATATTACCTACTCCTTCCATCATAAGAGGATATAGACTCACAGCCATACAATACTGCTTCAAGACAGGAGTGGTTGCTTCATCATGTGTATAAATGATATGAGAGTTCAAATCCTCTTCATACTTCTTTGCTACTTCAGGATACATTTCATTCAGCTTGTCTTTCATCCTTTGCCTCTGAATAACCCTATTAGTAGTCTTATACACTTCACCCTCAAGGTTGGCAACATTCTTCATAGTTACATTTGCATTAGCATCTGTTTCTGATGAAGTAGCTGCATTCTCATTGGATTGACTATACTCATTCATATAATCAATTCTTTCCCTAATAAACCTTGCCTGCTTATGTTGCTCTCTATAAATGATATAACTCTTTGCTACATCAAAGTGTTTGTCATTCATAAGAACATCCTCAACCTTATTCTGTATCTCCTCAATACCTATAGTATCTCCTTCTAAAGTGCCAAACAAGGCACCTATCATATCATACAGATACTGAGGCATTTTCTTGTTACAAGACTTAAAGGCTTTCTCTACAGCACTTATAATCTTATCAACATTAAATTCCTCTATACTGCCGTCTCTTTTTACTACCTGCATATTACAATGTATCTAACCATTCTCTTAAATCATTAGGACCAGTTTCACTAATTCCCATAGGCACTTTTGGTCTGGAAGTGAGATATGAAGAAAGCTCTTCTCCTATTACAAAAGGACTTCTCATTTCTATTTGGTCATTCTTTCCAAACTTCAATGTGCCTACTGCCTGTACAAATGGACAAGTCCACACCAATGGGACAAGGATTCTCCTATTAACTACAATGAAATCATAGTTAAGCAGCTCGAAGTCTTTGAAGTACTCATCCTTATCCATATTCTGCCTTATAATAGCCCAATATAGTCTGGCTTGAATATCATATCTCCAATCTACAAAGGATTTATAGAAATCCCACTCTGTATGGGAACTTGTTTTCAAATCTACTGGCTTTACCCACTTCTCTTTATGATTGACTATAATTAAGTCAGCCATGTTTCTATACTTTACACCATTGAACTCTCCTTTGAACTTCAACTGATAGAATCTTTCAATGTCTGGTTCAAATGGATTATCCTCTGCAAAGTAGAACTGAGTGGATTTGCTCTCTTTCAATGCCCTTACTGCATTGCACACATCTTGATAGGTCTGAGTATCAAGTATAGTCTTACTACCTGCTATAAATAACAGGTTATAGTAGTCAGCACCTTTCTCCTTGATAACCTTAGCCCTTGTCTCAGGCTTCCAGTTCATCTGATAACTCTGATATTCAGTCTCCTTAATGATTGCATCATCAGGAATTGTAATAAGACTCCTATAAGAATCTCCATACTGACTGAACAAAGATTTTACCATCTTTGTAATAGAGTCTGGAGTAGAAGGAAACTCAGCAACCATAAACCTTTCATCAAACTCTTCTTGACCACCTGTGATAATACTGTCTACAGCACTACCAAAAGTAAGAGAAGGTGTCTCTAACCTGTCAAATAATTTATCCAAGTTATTGAATCCCTCCCTCTCATATCTTGCAAGGGTTGAATAGCTTAATGCTGGGTCTGCCCTATATGTTTCCTCAGACACATCCCAAGATATACTTCTTAAAGATTTCCTCTCCATTAGTAATAATCTTGATTATATTCTTCACTACTGAAATCTTCATATTCCTCCTGCTCTGGCAATTCAAGTGCCTCACAATAGGTGTCTACTTCTGACTTCAACTTTCTCATTTCTCCAAGGTCTGCTTTCAGATACTCCTCTTTGGGACTTTCCTTACTAAGACCTTTCTTTACTCTGACAAGAGATGAATCAACTAAGAGTTGGAGAGACTCAAAGTCCCTGCTATTCAAGAACTCATGTGCAAGCCTTGCATCTCCTTCAGGTAATGAGGAGACCAAAGCCTCTATTCTGTCTATTGGTTCTCTATTGTCCATAACTCTTGATAATTTCTACTGCCTGCAAGAGTTGTTTCTTGGTATATACCTCAAAATATATAGACCTCTCACCCTTCTCAATATACAGATTATCAAGATATTTTATAAACATCTTTTTCTTGATATAGAATACATCATTCTCTATTCCTTTGGCTTCAATGTAAACATTAAGGTCTTTATACTTGAAATAAAAGTCTGGTGTATATCTGATACCAACAATTTTACCTGTTTTCTGAATAAGTATCTTTGAAGTACGGGTGTCTATACCATCTGATAATCTTTTGGTTTTCTGCTTATCAGTCTCCTTGTCATAATATGGGGTAATAGGCTCAAAACCCTCCCACAAAGTAAAGGTAGTTGGCTCATATTGAGGTTCAAATCCTTGTTGAAGAAGAGTATTGTATATGCTCTTCTCCAACTGGGATTTGAATGTTATACCCTTAGAACTACTCTGTGTGGCATTTCTAATTTTCTTATTTGCCACTTTTGAACATTTCTTTGAGAATATTCCTTGTAATCTTGCAAGCAATCTTAGCATCCTCAATGGTTCTGAATGCTGCAAAGTTCCTGTAGTTTTTGATGTGAGCCTTATTAGCCTTTGTAATTCTACCATCAAGCATAGAGATTACATAAATCTCAGGACTCTTCTCAATATGGTCCTCATACTTCTTATCCAACTCAATGGCTATTTCTCTAAGTACCATAGAGAATGCAGCAGCAGGAAGGATAGCATCTACACTATTGAGATAGTTATAGACCTTCTCAACTTTCCAGCCAAGTTTCTTTGCAATCTTCTGAATGTAGTACTCCAGTTCCATAGGAACCTCATTCTCAACTACAGACTTTGCAGGTTTGGTAGTAGTAACAATACCAGCTTTAAGGAGTTCAGGAAGAATGTCCTCAGTCACTACAATGTGCTGAACTACAGTGCCCTTACCAAAGAAGGGGTCTTTCACTTTAGATACTTTAGTCAGAGTGTCTCCAATCTGTACCTCTTTACCATTTGTCAAATAAATCTTTTCCATTTTGTTTTTTATTGTTTAGTTATTAATACTCTTCATACCATTTTATTGGTACACCATAAATTCCTTTTACTCTATTACTTATATCAATAAATAGTTGGTGTGGCATCTTAGTGCCACTCCTTGCAAAGTATGCAGGATGTTCAATCTCTATAATGTGATTGAATCTACTATTGATATAAGGTTTGAAAGTTTGAGCCTGTCTGCCAAATAGCACATATACTATGGCTGTGTCATATTCAGACAGGTTCTTCAACAGTTTAGCTATGAAAGGTCTCCATATCATCACATGGGAGCCTATCCTGTTCATCTCTACAGTAAGAGCAGAGTTTATCATTAGTATCCCTTGTTTAGCCCAACTCTCTAAAGTCTGGTCAAAGGTAATACAATAATGTGGAACCTCAAAATTAATGGCTGCTTCTTTAACAACATTTAATGAAGGAGATAAGTTATCCTCATCAACCTCCTTCCTGTTACCAAAAAGTATGCCAGTTGCAACTCCCTTTTGTGGATATGGGTCTTGACCTAACATAACTACCTTTAAGTCCTTGAGAGGACAAAGCTCAAATGCTCTGAATACATCAGATTGGGCAGGACATAGAGGCTTCCTCCTATATTCCTGTCCAACCTTAGCCATTACATTGTTTAGCTCTGCCCTATCAATTACTTTCATCCAATCTCCAAAGTATTCATCTAATGTCATATCAACATCATTATGTCATCCATATTGTCAATAAGGCATTCATTCAGTGCATCATTAGTAGTGGCAGATGGAGTAGGCTTGATAGGCTCTATAAAGAACTTATCAAAATTATCTACTACAACTTTCACCTTTTTACTCTCTGGATTGACACCAAACTTGTAATTAGGAAAACTTACTTCTTTACTTGTATAGAAAGGAATAAGTTTCTTAATAATACCTTTGTTAATCAACTTGTCAGACTCTAAGAATACTTTAGGGCTAACATGGCATACAGGTCTATAATAGACCATACTATTGCCACCTTCTTCTGTATGTACCTTTCTTGCAGTTAGTGTACATAACAGCAATGGAGCATAGCTTTCATCAAAGATAATGCCTCTGCCTCCATAATACACTTCACCTTTGTTGGTAGTTATCTTCTGCAACCTCATGTCAAATCTTACATTATTGAACATTTGCACTATGATACTATCAAAGGTTCTTCTCTCCTGACTTGGTGCATTATCATACAATGGCAGTATTATCCTCTTGGTTCCTACAGTTAATGGATAATCTATCTTCTCTGACACTAAGCTCTCAAAGTGTTCTCTTGCAATCACAGGAATCTCTACCTCATCATCATTTACTTCAATGATAAGACTTCTCCTAAACACATTATTACTATCAAGAGATAATTCTCTTCCAAGCTTGGTTGGATTATTGCAGTCACTGCTGTTAAAAACACTTCTAACACTGTGTGCAAATCTTATACTAAATTCCATTATACTTCAGTTTTGAGATACATTGTTTCTGCATTATATGTGGTGAGGAATGGCAGGTCTCTGTCAATGAGAGGCTCACACTGATTAGCACAGAAGTTCACAAACAAATTGACCATATAAGATGCAATCATATTTGCACAGAAGGTAGTCTGCTTATAGGAGCATATTGTCTCATCAGCTTCTGCATCAGAGAATAAATACTCATTACTGTACCTATTGATGTTGTACTCATCATCTCCCTTAATACACAATACCTGAAACTCCTCTGCTGCCAACCTACCATCAATGAGCAGGCAATTCTTCCTTTCCTCCTCTGGTTTGGACTGAACATGGTTTACCCATTTATTAAAGAAGGTCCTTCTTGCTGCCATATTATCAAAGCCACAAATCATAATATCTGATGCTTCAGATTCATCGGTAAATCTCTCATTTGTTGCAAAGACACTGCTATAGCCAGCATAGTTTCTAATCATCTTAGCCAGTGCAGATACTTTAGTTCTGCCTAAATCAGACTGACCATACAGCTGACCTGACATATTGACAGCTTCTACTATGTCATCATCATAGATAAACATAGAAGCTGGCTTCATCCTTGCCAATAAGAAGCCTACATAACTACCAATACCACCTACACCTGCCAAAATGACAGTCTTCTTCTGAATGTTCTCATACCAAATAGCAGAACTAAACCTACTTGTAGCTTCATCTACAAGCAAAGTTGCAGAGTTTGTAGGTATTTCCTGATGTGCATCCTCTACAGCTTGGTCAAGGATAGCCTGTTCTTCTTCTGAAAGTCCAAAGCTAATACTATCACCATCATTTTCCATAGGATTATCTGATTCAGGTATAGTACTCTCATTGAGGTCCTCTATAAAAGAATTATAAGCTTCCTGTAAAGTTGCAGGAAGGCTTTCTTGGGCTGTTACTTCTTCATTCATAATATTAAATATTTTTGAAGTGCATCAATATACCCTTTGATATAATTATTTTCAGGGAGTTTTGTAAGCTCCTCTATCATATCATGGGCACAAATAGCACAAATTTCTGTTTCATCAAAGCCAAGCTCTTCCAACTTCTCATCTGTCACATACCATGTCAGATATTCTGCATAGGTATCTGCCCATATTTTGAAATTTTTCATGCCTTCTTCACCCTTACCAAATCTCTTTTCATACAATGCAGGCATTGACTTAGTCCATTTGGTAGTGTCAATCTTACTATCATTAGAGATAATAATGCTACCTGTAATCAATTGAAGTACAAGAGACTTCAAAGTAACTTTATCAAATGTTACCTGACCATAAGGTAGACTATAGTTATCATCAAATGGCAAGTCATTTGCATTATCAAAGAGAGTTGGCTGAACTACCTTAGACTTATCAGCTTCCTTCTTGACAAGATTTGCTGGACCTGCCTTTGTACCATAAGAGTTAGCAATAACAGGCTTATAGCCACTTGGATATACAGGTGTCTGAGCTTTCTTGGCTTTCTCTGCCCTAGCTTGCTTGATTTCCTCAAGTCTTGCTGCCATATCTGGAAAGGAATAATTCTCACCTTCTTTCTCTATTTTAAGATAGAACCATTCAATCTCATCTGCATCACTTATATATTTCTTAGTGTCCTGTTTTTCACCATCACCAAAGAACTCATAAGATACAGATTCCATGACTTGCTTTGACTTGATTCTCCTTGTGATTGCAGCAGTATAGGAACCTGCATTATTCACAATAAGAGACACAAAATTATTCCTATCCCTACCTTCTTCCTTTAGAGTAGCAGTGTCTGTTCCACTAAAGAAAGTACTCATATTGTTATGGGAATGTATAAGACCCATCTGACAATCAAGCAATTCAGGATTTTCACACATGTAGGATATTACATCAGGATTCATATCAAACTCTGTATAGGCTTGAGTTCCAATATCCATGATGTAAATGTCCACACATCTTATCACAAGGTCATTATTCTCAAATGAGCCTTCATGTGTAAAGAACAATGTACCTGACCATTCAGTATTCCATACCTTCTGACAGGTAAACCTTATCTTTCTTTCCACTTCTGCTGGAATAATCAGCTTATAATTATAGGTACCTGACTTCTGTACCAAGCTGATTACCTTCGTGGGTTGCTTTGTTTCTTCCATATCTGTAATTTAATACTTTGAGTATTGTTGTTAATATGTATAATGCAGTCTGAGTATTAAGAATTATACTCTTGTTCTCATTCCTCACTTCTGCAATATCTGTAATATCTACAGTTATCTCTTTTCCCTTGAATACACAGACTTTCTTGCCTATATACTGAGCATAGTTGTTTACACCATTCATGTCACTATCATAGTAAATCTTTCCATTGTCTATAATGCACTCCCTCAAGATACCACATCCCTTCAAGTCTGCAAACTTAATAGTTAGTTCCTTTTTATTGAACTGGTCATTATACCATTTAATGAACTCATTACTGATGAGTACAATAAATTCAATAAGTGACATTCCAATAGAATAAGAACCATTGACATAGTTAAATTTGAGCTTCTTAGAGTTAATAAAGTACCTTACAAACTCCTTGAATCTACCAAGAGTAATGACACCTACGTGGCGATTAGGAGACAGATATGTAATGAATCTATCTATACCTACTCCCATATCATTGGTACCTAACCTCTCCAAGTAATGATAAGGTGTTCCAGCAACAGATTCTACAGTTACATACTTGCTCAGTTCAAGGCAGAACATATTCCACATATCCTCATCATAATCCCTATTGAGGGCACTAATAGTACCATTAATAGGACCACTGCCTGTACAAGGATTTTGGAATTTGGTGAAATCATTTGTAGGGATACTACGGATATGACTGTGCATGTAATTACTTCTGATGTGAAGCAGGGTATATTCTGACCTGTTAAGTGTGAATCCTCCATTCAATGTGCCATTATACACCACTTTCACCTTAGCACACAGGTGGTTAATATCCACAAATCTGTCATGCTCATTAGTTACTCTTACATGAGGAAAATGTACAAGAATGAATATGTCATTGAACTTAGCATTACCAATTCTTTCCTTTACTCTATTATCTGTAAACACATTAACAACCTTTTCTACCTGGTCTTCAGGTAAATCAGTAATAACATGTGTTCCATACATACTCCAGTCATTCCTGTTCATGCTTACAATATTACCATCAGGAATATAAGTAGATAAAGGCTCTATATTCATCCAAGATTTGAACTTGTCCAAACTCCAATATCCTTGCATATCAACTTTATCTTCCCCAAAGAAGTCATTGAATATGCCTAATACTTGAAGTGGCTTGTCCATCAAGGAGTTATATAGTTCCTCTATCCTCTCCTCAATTAATTCAATTGTTTCTCCACTCATATTACTATAAAAAAAGTAGGTAAGGGGGCATTCCTAACCTCCTTACCTACTGTTACTTACACACTCATTCCTGCGAACATACTATCAATCTCATCATCAGAGTAAGGAGAAGCTGACTTAGGCTTGTACTCCTCAGAAGGTTCAGCACTTACTGCAACCTTACCTCCAAGAATACCAAGCACTTCCTCTTTCTCATCCTCTTCAATTGTGCCATTGTCCTCAAGAGTTTCCACCAACTTACTGATAGCAGCTCTTGCTACAGTATCAACACATTCACCACCATTACTTGCAGGTGCTACAGGAGCACTTGCTTCAGGAGTGTTTACAGGTGTTTCCACCTTTTCCTCCTCCTTAGTCTCAGCCTTAGTCTCAGCCTTAGGAGCAACAGGAGCAGGCTTTGCAGCACCATTACTCTGTACCAGTGCAATAAGGTCAATAGTTTTACACATAGTGAAGTTCTTACCAAACTTCTTTACACAGGCATCCTGCAAACCCATAGACTTGATGGCACTATATGCCTCAGCTCTGCTCATTGTAGCAGCACCACTTCTGATTTTCTTGTTGGTGTTAGTAAGCATGAAAACCAACTCATTGGTGACAGTTCCCTTGTAAGGAACATCATGTGGCAGAACTGAAGCATCATTCTTCAATTCAACCTTTGATGTGCCTTCAAAGAAGGTCATACCATCATAGTCAATACCATTGGCTCTCAAGTCACTTTTCAACTCAGCAAGGGTCGTGGCTGCTGACATAATAACACTCTTCTTCTGATTCTTAGTCTGTACGACTGTAATTTTTCTTGCTTCCATGTTTTCACTTTTTTTTTATAAATTGAACTTATTGAAACTTTAATCTATACAAAAGGGCAAATCATTCCAATCATTGTCCTCTTGTCTTGAAGAGATGAATAAAGGCTTAATTATTCTAAGGAACTCATCTTTGCCCTTAGCCTTATACAAGTCTGAAATATCTTTCCCTTCATTAAAGGGTGGTAATACTACATTAGTAAACCCTGTTTCTTCAGATAATTTCTGAGCATCTTTTAATCCTGGCTCATCATTATCCAAGCAAATGAAGACTTGTTTATATCTTCTTTTCAGCTCGCTAATTGCAGTATCACTCATCCTATATCCCTCACCTTGAATGGCAAGAGATGGAATACCTGTGTTAGCCCATAAACATAAAGCATCCTTCAGTGAAGAACAAATGCAAATCTGTTCCCCATATTCAGGTACTTTAGTCCACAGGCTTACTACAGAATTGTCATGCTTGTTACTCCACTTATAACCAGCTTTATTGAAAGGCTGATATATCTTTAGAGTAACTTTTCCCTCCTTGTGTTCTACATAAGCATAGGCATATTTATCAGCCCCAAACACATATCTATGACCATCTTTTATGACAATCTTATGAGATATGGGATAAACCTCTGCATACTTGAGCCATTCCAAAGTTATACCATAGGAAGCCCAATATTCAATATCATAATCTCTCCAATCTCTGACTTTGCACTGCAAATCTGTATCTTTGTTGTAACTACTTGTACTTCTTACAGCACAGGGAGTATATGAATGAATACTGGCACCACCACAGAACTTTGAAATATCCTCATTAATTTTACTCAAGACCTCCTTAAAACCACAATTCCACATTTTACCAAGAAGGTCAAACAGACCCCCACTATCCTTTGTAGCTAAGTCTATATAAAATATCCTTATCCCATCAGAAGAGTAAAGACCAAAGGAAGGTCTCCTATCCTGCCTAAGGGGACTATTGATTATGCACGGAACCTCCGTGACTCCCAAGTAATGTGACAGAATGTCTGCCTCTGTCACTTTACTTAGAATATCATCAAGGCTCACAGAAGATTTACCAGAACTGAATGCCATTGCTTTTTTTTTTAGAAATTACTATTACTTACCAAAATTCCAAGGTGTACCACCATCATTGCCAGGAGGGAAAGGCACATCACCTGATGCACCAGAGTTACTAAGGTCAGTAGATTCTACATCATACTCCTTCAAGTCACCTACAGTAAACTCAGTAGTAGGATATGCACCATTAGCCTTTCTTTCCTGCAAGTCTGCATCCAACTTGCTGTAATCAGTGATATTGTTCTTCAAGAACATCTGATTATAAACAGCCTGATACTGCTTGTTATCATCAGTGGTTCTTACACCAAACAGTACCTTAACCTTGTTATTAGGCTGCAATGCAATAACATCTCTCAGCTCCTTGAAGTTACCCTTGAAGTACTCATCAATACTCTCAAGTCTTGCCTCACAATCCTCAGGTTTATCTACCATAACCCAAGTATTATTGACATACTTCATTACATTAGGAATGTTGAGGTATGCCTTGATGAAGTTGGTAAGCTCTTCCTCACCATGATAAGCAGGTCTATAGCCCTTATCAATGTTGGCAGGACCATTCTTATATACAGGAATTTCATGTGCCTTAGCCTGCTCTACAGTAACCCAAGCAGTTCTACCATACTTATCAATTACCTGTACCTTAGTCTGGTCTCTGTTGTATCTGTACTCCTTTCTGAGGAAGAAAGCTATCTTAGTGGTAAATTCAATACCACCACACTTCTCAGCATCAGTCTTAACAATGAAGTCAAGTCTGACATTCTGTACCTTGTGCTTATCCTCACCTACCTCAACTTCACCCAGATACTCAGGGTCATTTTCAAGTTGGGTATTATACAGCTTCTCAAGCTCTGCTTTGTCAGGATTTACAGCCAAAATAGATACAGGAGCTACACCTGTATATCTCTTTACTGCATTGCCTTCAGTAGATACTTTACCAGCAGCAAATGCCATAAATGCAAAATTTGTCTTCTTCATTTTCTAATGATTTTTCTTGTTCTTGATTCTATTTCTTACTACTCTGATTACTCTCCAAGAGGCAGTCTGTCACTGTCTTCTGCACCATTGTTGAAAGGATTAGTAGGGTCAAAAGGAGACTCTTCACCAGCCTTTACTTCTGTCTCAGGTGCCATCTCAGTATCATCTACTGCCTCAGGAGCAACATCTTCAACCTCAGGCTCCTCTATATGAATCTCATACACATTAGCCTCTTCATTGAACACTACTGTACCAGCCTTAGGTTCATACTTAGTAACCTTTACAGGCTTACCATCCTTATCGACCTTACCAGTATCTTCTACCTTCTTGACAACCAAGTCTTCACTTGTGAGACCACCTGTCAAAGCCTTGACACCCATCTCATGTCCCTCAATCTCCTCAGTCAGAGCATTATACTCTGCATTGAGTTCATTAATCTTGGCAGCAATCTTATTCTTCTTTACTACCAAAGGATTAACATTCTGTGCAATTCTCTTTACACCTGCAAACTGTCTTACTGTCAATGTCTTCATATTTTCTTATATTAAAAGATTTGTAATAACTTTCTTTCTTGCCCCATTTTATTTAATGGATTGGGAGCACTCCATAGCTTATATACTGTGAACTTTCTCTCGTAGAAACTTAATGCTATGTTGAGACAATGTGCTAGCAGCTGTTTACTTTTCAGCACATTTATCACAAACATAGCAGTTTCATGATATGGTTTCCCATGCTCCATACAATACTGCATAAGTACTATACTGGCATCACTTTCAGTAAGTCCACCAAAGGCAGCTAACCTTGATATTCTTACAGTCTCATTCCTATCCATAAATCTCCCTCAATTTGTCTACTACTATAGACAAATCATTAGGAATCTCATCAGGAAGGTCATCCAATGCACCAAGACTGTCTTTAGCAGGATATTCTCCATCAAACTCCTTGACAAAGTGCTTGATAGGTCTCTTATTTTCTGCATCATACCCTACCTTGCCAAAGAGGATAATATCAAACTTACCTTCAGGAGTAATATAGTCATCAACCATCTTTCCAGTGGTCTTGAACTTGTAGGAAATGGAGTCACCATTCTTATCCTTATACTCCTCATAGTGGGCACAGCAGATGATATTCTTATCCTCAGGAAGTCCCTTGAAAGCATCAAAGATGAGACCCATTCCATAGCCAATCTGCTTAGGAGTATCCCATCCACCTTTCATGGCATTTGCCATATAGAAATCCTGTGCAAGATAATTGAAGTCATCAATCACAATGTTCTTGAAAGGAGACTTCTTCAGCATATTGATAATCTCTGTCACTGCTGCAAATCTGTCAAGACCTGTGAGACCATCTACCTGCACTCTATTGCCTGTACCAAGGGCATTCACATTTGTAAGTTTCTGTGTAGGCTTACCTACATTCTCTACTCCAATGCTACCCTCAATCAGTTTGAAGTTAGGGTTAGGAACACCCCTACCAATACACTGAATAACATAAGTTTCCTTTGGGTCAAGACCTTTGATACCTAACTTCTCCCTACCACAATAGGAAGTAGTCTTTCCAAAGCCTGACTTAGCCAAAACTAAAATCTTTGCCATTGTTTTTTTTTTGTTTTATAGTGTTACTTTTACTTGAAAAGGGCTGCAAATTTACTAAATAGTTTAGTTATCCACAACTCTTTATCTATTTTACTTATTCCATAACTAAAAAATGATTTAGCTATCTTTGCTCTCATGTCTTGAAGAGATTTATATACATCTTGAATCTTAGGGTTATCTGCTTTAGGAAGCTCACTGAAATAGTTGGCAGCTCCATCAAAGTATAAAGCTATTATACCTCCTGGACTTCCACCTCTATTAATAAGCACCTCCAAGAATCTACAATTATCCCTTAGCTTTGAAATGTCATAACCAAAGTATTCTTTGAGTTCATACTTGAAAGGACTAAATATACCTAAAGCTACATTACAATCTCTCATGGTATACTTTGAATCAGCAGCTCCTGCAACCGTAGGTCTTACTCTATTGAGTTTTATGTTCTCAATACCTTCATTTTCAAAGGCTTGCTGTTGTACAATTACAGGACTAAAGTTATATCTGTTTCTAAGTATAACACAGTACTCACTTAATTTGTCAATACTTTGTTTCAAGGACATTCCTCTCTCAGTATTAGTCAATGATATATGGTCATAGAATATAATTCTGTACTCATCTGGGTCATTAGACTCATACCAATCAAAGGCATCTACAGTGGTAGTTTCTCCTAATTCTCCTTTTATAGTTTGCTTCTTAGTATGTACAATACCATTACTTTCTGCATACTTCCTACACTCATTATATACTCCTGTAGGGTTTGTAGATGCACTAAATATAACATTACTTTCAAAGAATTTAAGAATATCCAAATACTCATCCTTTTTGAGTAAGTCTATTATAGTTTCATCTAATACTTTATTATTCCTGACAGACCTTAGGTCAGTTGGACTAATTCTTATCTTATATCCACTCAATGTATAGAGCAGATAAGACATGAATCTTGTCATAATATCTTCAGGAGTTTCCTCCAAAGGATAATAAAATATCTTAACCCTCAACTTATTAGGATTATTGTAGGCATAAAGTAAAGTATTATATATAAACAAATAAGATGCTATTTGAGTCTTAGCTGACTTTGTTGAGCCAGTTACAACATAATACTTGCCCTGTTCTACTCCCAAGAAATCCTCACTAAATCTAATAAAGGGAGAAGGAATAGAGTTTATACCACCATTGATGACCTTTTTTCTTCTCTCTTCAAGACCATTCAATACTCTGTTTATAAGACTTTTATCCATACTACCTTAATTCTGTATTCCAATCTCTACTTAGAGTATCTTCTTGTCCGAAGTTCTCAATATAACTAATCAATTCTGAGTCTCCTTCAACCTCACCAGCAGCACCAACTTTCTCTTTGAATATGAAATACTTTAATAACCTCATATATGTATAGTTCCCATTGAAACCCTCCACATACTTACTGGTTGCCTGTATGATTTGCTTATCAGTATAAGTATTTCCATACTTCTTAAAGAATAACTTCAATCTTCGTACAATCAAAGCCACTCCATCTGCCCAATAATAGTTAGTACCATCTTTCTTGCCCTTAGGAAATATCTCCTTGAGTCTTGTAGCCAACTGAACTAACCTGTCATTAGGTTCCTGTTTCTTATCAGAGTCTACAATTACAGAATCTATTACCTCAGTACCTTTATTAGTGAGTCTCCATCCAACCTGCTGAAACAGGTCATCCCTGTTAGCAGTTATATAGCCTTTCTTGATTAGTTCCTTTTGGGCTGCATCAAGGTCAGCATTATTATGGATGGCAAGCATTAAAAGAGCTTCAGCAAGACTAATGTTGTTCTTCTGACACCCTTCCTTACTTAAACATATTGTCATAGCTTAATGTCATTAATACTATCAACACTAATGATAGAATCCTCAGAGTACTCCTCTATCATCTTCTGCACAAGTTCTTCTTCTCTTGTATCCTTGAAATAAGGTATGATGATAATAGGAGACTTATGTCTAAGTATTCTACCAACTCTTTGCTTTACTACAATCTCCGAACTATTCAAGTTGCAGAATATACCTATCCTACAATTAGTCAAGTTCACACCTTCATTGAGTATGTTACAGGCAGTGATATGCTTAATCTTGTTAAGATTAAACATTTCAAGGTTCTTCACTGAAGCCTTATTCTTTGAGGTGATATTGTATTTACCTAACCTCTCTGACTGTTCAATACTACTACAGAAAGTCAAAGTCTTGTAATTCCTGAACTTGTCAAGAAGAGATAATACAAGGGCTTCCTTCTGTTCAGCACACCACTTCAGCCTTTTGCCTGCTGTTGAAAGCCATAAGTTCTTCATTCTCTCATTTCTTGAGTTAAAGTACTTATTCTTGTACCACTCTATAAGTGAAGAGACACTATCATAATAACCTTTCTGAGTAGTGATTATATCACGACCAAACTTCTTAACCTTATAGGTATAATTAGTAGTGTCCAAGGTCAAAGGCAATAGATATACTGTAGGCTCAGGTAATACTTCATCCTCTACAGCTTCCTTGAGACCACATTTAATGACCTCAGCCTTGTGACTGTGGATAAAATAATCCCTCATGTCTCTCTTGATAGTGGCAGACAATCCAATGAAAGATTCATTGATATGAATAGTCTCCAATACATCAATTCTTGCTTCTGACAAATGCTGCATCTCATCTGCCACTACTACATCAAAGTATGAGTTCTCATAGTTCTTTAGTGACTCATAACACTCAATGGTAATATAGTCAGACTTGATACCTCCCCATTTCTCAATCTCATTCCTCCAAGTCTGCTTATGTACAGTCTTAGCTACAAGAATAAGTATAGTAGTAGGGCTTTCATCATTCCTGAATACCCTATCACATATATGATTAATGAGGTCTATTGCTACCTTGGTCTTACCCATTCCAGTTATCAACTCAAGTATCAAGTACTTAGCCTTATCTATCTTAGACAAAGCCAAGTTATTCACTTCTTCTCTTGTCATTTTTTTTTGTTTACAATACTTTTTAATGTACTTATATATTCTTTATCACTTGCATAGTTAATATTCTCAAGAAAGGTATAATAGTTATCCGGAGGTTGATATTTCTTCTGTATCCACTCCTTATAAGCTACAACACTTTCAGTCCAATGCTTGAACTTACAATATCTCTTTTCTTTACTATTATAAAGACCAAAGAGGTTATTGTATTTCAAACATACCTTAGACTTGAAATGTCCTGTTTCAAGAACAGCTTGAGCATAGACAATATCTTTATGCTCTAAACCATAATAAGACAAAGCCTCCTCCAGACCCTCCTTAGGGGTCTGGGAGAAGAACTTTGGTTGCTCATTAATAATGGTATCAGCTACCTCTATGACAGGGACAGTTTCAATCTTTGGCTGTTGAGAAACTATACTCTTGACTTGCAAGAGTAATATGATTACTACACTCCACGGCACTACTGTAGCTGCTACAATGAGTGCTTTCAACCATTTATTTCTCATATCTTTCTTGAAAAGAATTTATCCTTAAATCTCCAATATGTGTACCAAGCATCAGGGCATGGACCTTCATCAGGGTCTAAGTAGTATTTTAACCATATAATCCAAAATATAATGAACTCTACCGCATTGACAAAGGGTATAATACTAGTAATCAGCATGATAAGTGCTATCCACAATGGAATACCTATCTTTTCAGCTTTTTCCCAGTTGAGATGGAGAATCCCTTCTACTCTGATTGAATAAGTATGCTTTAGTACATATATCTGAATTATGAAGGATATTAAACCAATTATAACCCAAGTCATAGTTACTCAATGCCTTTGAACAATGTAGGCAAACTACCATATACAGGAAGCTTACCATCCCATTTATCAATCCACTGCTGCTTGAGAATCATAGGAGTCAAAGCCTGTGTTCTAAGTCTGTTAGCCTCTGCTTCAGCCTGTGCTGCAACTACCTTTTTCTCTGCCTCTGCCTTTACTACAGCTAACTCATTCTGAGCCTTCTGTGCTTGCTGAATAGCTGCATTCTTAGCATTAACAGCTTCTACAATAGAGTTAGGATATTTCAATCCTGAAGTAAGTTGCTCTAACTGAAAATTCTCTTTAAGCAGTGCCTTGGACAAATGTGCTTCAATAGCCTTCTCTACCATATCTCTGTTTGATACAATCTCATCAGTAGTATACTTATTGAGCTGGATTCTAAAGGCATCTTTTACATAGTTAAAGAGAGTCCCATTGATTACATCTTTTAGTTCCTTCCTATACTTCTTGAATACCTGAGGTGACTTACCATCAGCAATCTTCAATGAAATAGTAGGGTCAATACTGAACTCTGAACCATCCTTTGCATTAATTGTAAAAGCAGGATAATCTACTGTCTGGACATAAGTAGGATACTCATAAACCTGCTCAGTGAATGGATTATACCACACTGCACCAGTAACCAAAGATACATCATCTACACCCTTGTCAGAGCCATAGAGATTCACTTTAATACCTTCACAACCTGCATCTACTCTTTCATATCCACAGGATGTCATTGAGAACATCATAAACAGGGACAAAAGTCCCAAAATCAATTTACTTTTCATGTTTTCTTTCTAATTTAATTGTTGTTAAACACTTTGTTCTGACTGATAGATATAATATTGCCACTACCATAAAGAATCCTATCACATTCTCAATGGTATTAGGTGCTGAAATCATTTCAAGTCCTAATGTTAATAGGACAATAAAGATTACAAACCATACAGCAACTTTTGCTATTACCTCGGCTTTCATACTACTTCAATTACTTTCACATTATCAGGAAGTGTCTCCTTGTTCCAATCCTTATATGAATTGGTAAAGTAGACCTCCTTATAGTTCTCACTGAGAGTGGTAATGCCTTTGGGATTGACCATGTGAGTTACATAGATAGTTCTCTTCCTATAAGATTCAATATTTGCATACTAATCCTCCAACACAATTGAATTATTAACAGCAGACCTAATCTCACTTAGAGTCCACTCCTTAACTAACTTACCATCCTCAAAGACAGTCTGCAAACATCCTTTCTCCTCCTGTTCCTTGGTTACTTGGTCCTCAGCTACATATTTATCACCATCACTTTGAACACAGATAAGACCTTTCAATGATTTCTTGGTACCATCATCAGTCTTAGGGTCTTTGAAGATTTCCCTTCCTTCCCCATTAACCTGACACCAAGTAGCCTTCATAGCAAAG
>ERZ1034980.90-NODE-90-length-84459-cov-31.158286_pt1 | contig 84459 bp, 85 predicted proteins | sample MGYA00520622_ERZ1034980 | MGnify/ENA primary metagenome ERZ1034980 (study PRJEB33766, sample SAMN09781791) | gut metagenome | biome: gut microbiome | host: Homo sapiens | place: Madagascar | study: EMG produced TPA metagenomics assembly of the PRJNA485056 data set... | reverse complement strand
AGATATAAAAAACTGACAAACTTTACATTTACAGATGTATATATTCATCTTAAAGAATTGGAGGACTAACAATGGACAGAGAGCAAGCCAAAGAACTTCTGCCTATTATACAGGCATTTGCAGAAGGTAAAATAATACAAAGTAGAAGAATTAACGGAATGTGGATAGATTTGGAAATGAAAACTGCACTTAATATTATAAGTTTAATAAATCAACCACAAAATTATCGCATCAAGCCAGAACCCAAGTACCGCCCATTTAAGAATAAAGAGGAGTGCTGGCAGGAAATGTTGAAGCACCAGCCGTTCGGATGGACAAAATCCATATACGAGAAACGCTTCTATTTCATATCAAAAATTGATGATAATGGTTGCTTCTTCTCAAATAATGACGATGTTTCATTCAAAACTCTTTTTGCATCAGACAAGTTTGCTGACGGAACACCATTCGGTATAAAGGTGGAATAATATGGCATGGTTAGCAGTAGATAAAGATGGTACAGAATGTGTATGTAGTACTGAGCCTTATCGAGATTGGGTAGATTTTATGTGGTGTATTGAAAATATTTTCGACTCCTGTGCGATAGGACTTCCAAAAGGTTCTATTAAAAAACTCATCGGTAGAGAGCTTACTTGGGAAGATGAGCCTGTGGAACTTAAAAGTAAATAACTATGTATAGACCAATTACAATGTATCAGATAGTTTGCGACAGATGTGGCAATGTATTTGAAGGCACAGACACTCTTCCTGCACTGTTTGCTGACAAGTGCTCTGGTATTGATATTGCATATCACTCTGATTGGGAAAATATAAAAGGCAAACATTATTGCCCCAATTGTTATGAAGTAGAAATCGTAAATGGAACATATAACGTTAAAGCAAAACAATTATGAGAACAATCAAACTCAAATATGAGGTAGCACTGAAACAACACGTTAAAGACAGCGTGAATGATGATTACGAAAGCGTTGACTTTATAACAGCATCAAGTTATAAACAAGCTGTAAAAACAGCAAAGGACTGGTCAAAACAGCTCAGATCTGACTGTAACAACTTCAAAGAGACAGAGACTCTTGACGCAGGACTGGCACAAGTTGTTATAGTGTGCTATTACAAAGATGACACCAGCGATTACAACGAAGCCTGGCAGGAAGAATATATTAACGGAAAGAAAACTGAAAGGTTTTCATTATAAGTGTCATAAAACTATGAGAACAATTAAATTTCGTGGCAGATGCGAGAAAGAAAGTCGCTATGCTGGAGAATGGGTAGAAGGTAGTTTGGTGCAATGTAAGGATGGAACTGCATTAATTATTTCAGCACAACCAGATAACTGCCAGCCAATATATCATGTTGACCCAGAGACTGTGTGTCAGTTTACTGGAATGAAAGATCAATACGGCAATGAGTTGTATGAACATGATTATGTGAGAACAGTGAATTGCCTTGCTTCACAAGAAATACTATGGAGTGAAAAAGATGCTGCTTTTATCCTCAAATATGAAGATGACGATGGGGTATTTACTCAAATAGGTGATATTTTCTTTAAGTCTTTAATGAAAGTTGGTAATGCTTTGATGTATCAAGACCCAGAATAGCAACAAAATTCAGTCAATATCGCTCAATCCATGTTCGTAGTCATCATCTTTGATAAGGTTGTGACTGGCAAGGGTTGAACGGTATTGGCTTTGAAATTGCGAATCTGGAGTGTAAGCGTGAAGGCGAGATTCAAACATGGCTTTAGCTCGTTGTTGCGCTTTTACAGCATTTGCCTGTTGCTTTTTCTGTTTTGCAGTCAGCTGAACATCTGTAGTTTTCTTAGAAGCAGCTGGAGGTGTGATATGAATGGAGGTTGCAGACTTTATAGTTCCACATAATATACCAAAGTAATATTGTGCTCTTTCATCTAATAGGCGTAAGAACACTTCAGTATTGCCTAATTTCCCACGTTTATTTAACTTTTTGAAACAATCATAACATTCACGAAAGCGGTTTTTACCTATAGGTGAAGTATAAACATCTACAGCTATCGCTTTACTAAGCCTGTCAAAAGCTTTGCCATAAGTATTGAAGTATATATTATTCATACTTATTGGAATATGCGCACGATAAAAGCCAAAATTGGCTACGCCCAGCTTTTGAAGAGCTGCAATTTGCTTTTCTGTCAGTTCATGTTTTGCCATATTAGAGAATTTTCCAACAAAGGTAATGAAAATATTTTGTAGTACCAAATATTATTTGTATATTTGCATCAAAAAGTAAGAAATGAATAGAGTTGAGTTTAGTCAAATGCTCGTGCAAGCACGAGAGCGTACAAATATAGGAAAGAATGAAATGTGTAGACAAACTGGATTCACATTCGTTCAGCTCCAGCATATTGAAGCCAAACCTAACAATTTTGCTATGGATAAAGCATTTCATTATCTGCATTGTATAGGTATGGCTTTGTTTATTGAAAAAGATAATGATAGCGTTATGTTAAGTGATATTTCATCTATTGCCACATGGCTTAAAATAGCTCGCAATGGCATTTACACCCAGCGTTCGCTTGCAGAAGCTGTTGGGTGTACATATCCAACTATTGCTAATATAGAGCGAGGCTCTAATAAGGTGACAATAGATAATTTCCTCAAACTTGCTGACACTCTTGGCTACACAATCAAAATTGAACCGAAATGAAAGGAATAAACCACAAATATATCATACTCCAGCAGCCAAAATTAAAAGTAAAGTTGTTGGCTGGAAGTGAACCGTGGAGCGTCGTAGTGGCAGGTTGTCAGTATGATGTTAATATTTGGATGGAAGCGTTGTTTGCTTCTCTTATTTATGATCCTGATAAGGATTCTAAAAGTGAAATAATGAAATATATCGCATCCAGATATAACAAGTCTGCAACACCTGTTCATACAGAGAAATTTATAACACTTTTCAAAGCAGAGCATCCAGCCGAACAATTACAAGTATGTGATTCCTCTGACATACAATTACTCAATACTGAAGATGATGGCTGCGCAATTCCAATATATAAATATGATTGCGCTATTACTGATAGTGAGGAAAAATCAATTATTCAACAAATTCAGTCACAGTCAAAAGAAGCTTGGCATGAAATTTATGCTTACTTTTATAAATACTTAGAACAATATGGGCAAAGCTTTTATCCAAAATTAGGCACAATTAACGAAGCTGCAATAATACAAAACAACTTCTTTCGTGTTCATGGACTTCCAGTATCTATGTGCCATAAGCCAGCATTAACAACAGAAGAAAGAAAACGCAATATTGTTAAAACATTGCTTTTGTGGAGCGTTGTGTGTTTTGTAGTCTTTTTGCTGTGCTTAGATGCTCATACTGGAGATAGTCCGAAAGGAATAGCTGGTTGCATATCCATTGCAGGATTCTTTTCTTGCATATTGGGTGCAATTTATCAATACCGTAAGAAACATGTCATAACTAAGTGGCTGTTATCACATCGTATTGTATTGGCTGCTATTATATTAGGCATCTGTATTGGTGGCATCATATTCTTCAAATGGGCAACATACAGCCCACCATCACCATCTGAGCAGATGCGTCTTGAAAGAGAATTTAATAAATGATACGCTTACGCCCTAAAGACATTGAACGCCTCGCCATCATAACAGATGGCTCTGTCGATTATCTGACAAAGCTCGTTTCTATGAGCCTCATCGACCACAGCTATGCGGTTGACCAGCTCATCAAATATAGCTACAAGAAGCTAAAATCCGAGAAACGATATACTCCAGCTCAGATGATAGAGGCACTGATGCGTGAGTACGGAGCTTCAAAAAGTAAAGTTCAAAACGCAATTTACAACAAGCGGTCAAGTGAGCATTATTGTTCTGAATGTATGAAGAAAATATCAGTTTCTGAATACAAAAGGAATGATGGCTTGTGCGACTCATGTTTTGCTAAACATATTAAAATTGATATTTAACATCTTAAACAAGTAGAATTATGGACAAGAAGGCAAATGAGGCATATTGCTACTATAAACAGCAACTGCCAGATACCGTATGTTTATTCCGCTTAGAGGATGCTTACGTTGCTATATGTGACGATGCAGTAAAAGTGGCTAACTATATTCCAGATGCACAGCTGGAGGAGTGCGAGAATCACATGGCGAGTCTCAAACTGCCTGTTGCAGACATTCTTGATATTGTCGGCATTTTGGCTTCAAATGGAGTTAAAACTAAGATGATACAAAGTCGCAACAACTTGGGTAAATTCGACTTTCCAGATGTCAAAACGCTGGAAGATGAGCGAAATGCCGATTACTAATGAAAAATTTTTCATTGGGATGGTGGCTTGTCTCCAGAATCTTAAACTATCTGACTAAAATTCAGGGAGTTATGAGTTCGTAGAAGGAAAAATTCATTATAACGCTAAACGCTTGATTATCAACTATTTAGGGCTAAAATTAGTTTGAAAATCATTCGTTTTTCTTATTTATTAACTGTACTTTTGTGGTGCGTTTCCTATCTCAACTGGGAAATGCACCACATTTGTTTTATTAGCATATTCAAAAAAAATTGATATAAAAATGAGTAACATCAACAATCCAGAAACAGAGAATGTAAAGGAGCCAGTCGAGAAAATCAGCACTAAGCTCAAGTTTGTAAAATCAGACAAGACCGATGCGTATGTCGGATTTGTGTCGCAGAACCCCAAGACCAAGCGTTATTGCGGTGTTCGCCAGGATTCGCCTTATCCAAAGAAGGTGTGCGTTCTGGACAAGAAGTTGACATGTGAGATTCTTACAAATGTCCTGTATGACGTAGAGCTTATCCCAATGCACGAGCGCAATGGTTATGTGGTGATTTCTGCTGTTCCTTGTGAGTTCAAGGCTACAATTGAGACTTTGTATATCCCGAAGATTCAGTACCGAATTGACGTGAAGTTCGGCAATAAGTGTATCACTTTCGACCCTATGGACGGAACAAAGGATAGCGTTAAGAAGCTGTCTGTTTGCCGTGCTGTTCTGGAGAAGCGTGTTGACATCAAGAACCTCACACAGGTTTTGGATGACTTTGACGCTGCTGCAAATACTTTACTTAACAAAATGTTTGCTGATGGACTCGGACGAAAAGTATATCGCTAAGAAACCTAAACTTCCTCGAAAGAGGAAGAAGGTTGCTATTAAAGCGCAAGGTCGTGATTGGTATAGAAAAACTATCCTGCTTTACAAGATAACACAGAAGAACGGACGTTTTTACGAGCCTGTTTGCAAATTCTGGGTTAATGCTGCTGTAAGATATATTCCTTATGGCAGACAGGGTGGTAAATTGCTTGTTACGCCTACACCAACAAGGTATTGGTAATATGAATAGACCAACTGAAGGAATTGCGGTAGATGCTGCTCACTCAACCAAAAATCTGGTGACAGAGTTCCAAGGTATTGACCTTGCTACAGGAGAACAGATTTTCTATAAAAACTTAGGAAATCAAACTGTAAACATTGGAGAATTTCTTGGAGTGGTTGAAGCTGTCAAGTATGTTATTGAGAATGATTTCCAACCTCGACATATCTACACTGACAGCGTGACAGCTCTAACGTGGTTCAAAAACAAAGCAACTGCCTCCAACAAGAAATGTAAAGACCTCCAGAAAGCGGAGATTTTCTTGAAAGCTTTTGCTTACGATGTGGATTCCATAGAAGTCAGTCATTGGGACAACAAGGAATGGGGCGAGACTCCAGCTGACTTTGGTAATAAAGGTAATTCCAAAAATAGGCCCGAAGTACAAGGGAACGAAGACACGAACAACTTAGCAAAGTTCACGTTTTAAGCCATTTGGCGTGAGAAGTTTCGTATCGTCCAGAACGTAGGCTGGCGGTGTGGTACCGAGCAGGGTGTTTTATCGGTACAACTGGAGGCTATGGTACAGTCTTTTATTCATACAATGTAGTCGCCATAAGGCTGGTAGGTTCGACTCCTACACCTCCACTTGAATTATATTTGTTCATTTAGAAATCTACAACTTTCACTCTGGTTCGTGAGAATAGGGGTGTTTTTCAAAAAAATCACTGAATTTACAAACTTGTGGAAATCTGGTTTGCTATTCATAAACGTAACAACATCGCAGAGTAGAGCAGCGGTAGCTCGCCAGGCTCATTACCTGGAGGTCACTGGTTCGATTCCAGTCTCTGCAACTATAAAACAGCGAAACAAAAGCAAATATGGGAATAGGTATTATGAAGCGTGTTAGGAATAAACTGGATAAATTCCTACATAAGCGTAAGAAAAATGAGGTTCCACAGTATGACATAGAGCTTAACAAGCAGCCTGTATGTGGTAACTGCAAATACTTCAAGCGTGTCGGTTATAACGGTGTTGTCGGAGTTTGCACACATGAGAAGGCTCTCCATCACACGATAGCTAATAAGCTTGATACATACGGAAAGCCTACAACAAGAGGTTATTATCTTGCGGTCATGCCTCATTTCCATTGTGGTATGAAACTCTATACGGCAAAGTAACATAATTTTCATGGGGCAATTAGTCGAGTGGTTAGGCGGCTGTCTGCAAAACAGTTCTACGCTGGTTCGATTCCAGCATTGCCCTATACAAAAGGTTCTGTAGCTCAGTTGGTCAGAGCGTTGCACTGTTAATGCAAGGGCCGGAGGTTCAAGTCCTCCCAGTTCCGCAATTTGGGGTTGTAGCTCAGATGGTAAGAGCGTATGCTTTGCAAGCATAGGGTCGTGAGTTCGAGTCTCACCTTCTCCACAAGCGATTTGTCATTGGAATACCGCTGTATTCAATTTAGGAAGATATGCAACGTTATACCTTGTGTATTAGGTGGTGCGAATCCATCCAGCGGTTCAAAGGTTTAGTTTTGAGGTTAATTAGGTTGTTTAGTAGGATTGCGAGGCAAATTGGTTTTTCATTGTTTTACCAATTTGCCTCTTTTTTTACTTACAATAGTTGACTGATATAACGATGAATATATAACTTAACAGATAAGATATGAAAGTAATTAGTAGAAAACAACTTCCAACACAATCTCATTGGGGTTGGAAAGCTCTTACAGCGTATTTAGCACTTGAACACTTTAATGCCCCTGGATGGGTTTGGGGTGTCGTTGGTTGCATCTTTGCACTTGCATTTATCGGTCGCATCTATTATTGGTGCAATGAGAAGGAAACATATATTAACCTCTAACCAAAAGCATCATGCAGAAATATTTCAATACCAATACAGTATCGGCCGAACCTATGGACGAGCTGGAGGCTTATGAAAAAGGCTATGTTCGTAGCTATTCCGTAAGCGGTTACAGTAAAGCTCCACGTCAAGGCTACCACGTCCAGTATACAGATCAAGGTGGTAGCGTATGTGACGGTTGGTCTCCTAAAGATGTGTTTGAAAGGGCTTATCAGGTAGCAGAAACTCCTTTTGACCGCATGAATATCGAATATAAGGAGGAATCTGAACGTTATGAGAAAGGTCATAAATTTGTAAACAGCATGAGTTTTGACAAGCTGAATTACCTGGCCAAAACTCTCCTCTCAGCGCAGAACGAGTCTCAACGTGAGTATTGCTACCTTTTGGCAGATAGAATGGCTCAGATGTCAAATAAACAGGTATTTCCGACCAATTATGACTTCGGTACAGCTATCAAGTTCTTAAAAGCTGGTGGTGCTATTCGCAGAGCAGGATGGAATGGCAAGGGTATGTTTGTTATCAAGCAAGTTCCAGCCAATATCAAAGCGGATGTTATTCCCAACATGCAGTCGCTCCCTCAGATTGCAAAAGATATTCTGATGGCTCGCAGCGATGCCCATATTGACTATACCAACCAGATGCTGATTATCAATCCAGACGGAAGAGCCGATTCATGGGTTCCGTCTTCCAGCGATGTGTTTGGAGAGGATTGGGAACTTGTCACACAGTAGAGATTATTTAACCACATAAATATCAGTTGCGGAACCGCCACTTGCTCGTGATGAGTAGGTGGCGGTCATTTTTATATACAGGCTTGCATAAATGCCTGTTGAAGTTTTAGCTGGTTATCTACACTATTGCCATTGTAATAATGTTTCTGAATGACATCTACGCTCGTTCCAGCAACAGAAGCAATATAAGCTATAGGCAAACCATGATCGAGCGCAACTGTAATAGCAGTATGCCGAAACACATAAGCATACAAATCAAAATCACATTGTAATTCTTCACCCACATCTTTAAGCCATATATTTAGTCTTTGTCGAAACTTCTTAAAGATGTAGTCCTTCGTAACGTGTTTCTTTTCTTCTTCGTCATCCATGATTGGAAACACATAACCATCCTTTGATTGTCCAGCATACTTATTGATAACTTCCTCCATCTTAGGAGTTATTGGAATCTCCACCATTTTGTGCGTTTTCTTGCGTCTGGCGAGGATTGTATGGTTTCTGGTAATATGCTCCACCTTCAGTTTTATAACGTCACAGGGAGCAAAAAACGACTGTAGCATGAACACACAGAAATCATAGTACAGTTCCACCTTTTCTCTGTTTGCCCACTCTGGGGTAAGGTTGAAAAGGTCAATGTGCATGAAGTCCTTGATTTGGTCTTTTGTCAGCACATCTGGGTGTTTCATATCGTCTTCATATTTTGCTGGGTTGTAGTCATTGAAGTTGAAATCACCTATGCGCACGAGAGAAAAATCTACTTCACGGTCTTTTGAAGCTCGTCCAAGAATAGCTCTAAATGTTTTTGCCGTGCCTTTGAAGCCACTGTACTTTGCAAATATTCCAGCTATTTTAGAACAGAAATCATAGTTGATGTCTGAGAATTTGATGAGATTGAAGTCTGGAATGATTTTACGACATTTGGTAAGCAGTTTCTCATAACACTCAAAGTTACAGCCCTGCTTTTGCTTTTCACGTTCAATAACCACTTCCATGAACTGTTCCAAAAACATAGCAGAACCAGCAGCTTCTGTCTCAATTCCGTTTGTCTTATTTAGAATTTTTGAATGGGAATAATAAGACGCAACTTGTCGGGCATTGTATTCGGGATGTTCTAAGCATAGTTTACGGTATACTTGCTTAAAGTCCTCCAATGCCTTGTTGTTCTCCTGATAAGAAGTAGCGTAAGTGGAAAAACGTTCTTTGTCGGCTTTCCAGTGTTTGAGGAGATTAGGATTACCAACAAGAATACTTTTGACGGATTTGTAGTACCTTTCTTTACCTTCGCTTATTCGCAAAACAAGAAATCCGTCTCGTACAATGAATTTTAGCTTCACCATGATTTTGCCATTTAGTTAAAAATGTTAAAGAAGATGATGAACCAATGGATAGAAATCTATCTGTAGAATGTTCCGCACACAAGTCGGCACACTGTATAAAGTTCGTGCCTTTACTTATGAACCTTTCGGAATATTCAGTTTAATGGCTCCATGCTACTTTCGTAGCTCAACTAAATAGCTCGTAATGAGTGTTTTCATGTTACTTTCAACACAAATTCACTTTAACGAAAAACGAGGAACTTTTTAAGGCTCCTCGTTTTATAGCGGTGCGTACGAGGAACGTACTATTACCGCTTATAACTATCTGGCTTAGAGCCATTTGGATTTTCTGAAAATCATTCTCTGTACATTATCTGCACATTTTGACGATGACTATCTCTCAGTTATCTGGGTGCAAAGGTATAACAGAAAACCTAAACTGCCAAATAATCCTCAAAGTATTTTCACACAAGGGTTTATATTTAACATTCATAAAGATTTCACCTTAACGGAAAACGAATGGTACACTGGCGGTGTGCTGAGAGTGTACATGATGTTGAGAACGCTATAAATAAGTCGATTAGGTTTGGTGTACATAGTAGTGTACATATAAAAAATGACTGGAGATACGACTTCACAGCCACTCCAGTCATAAAAACAAAACAAAAGCTATATTGCAATAATTAAATCTGCCAAGGGTTCTTGTTAGGGTCGTAATCACGAGCAAATGTTGCTATCGCATATTCTGTAACAGGCTTATTGTCATCCTCATCCAGCTTACGAGGTATATGAGGATTTATTTTAAGCCTGGAAGCGTCACGCAACCAAGTGATTGATGTCTCATAGTCTGTAATACGAGCAGAACTTACATTGTTTGGCGATATAAGCTTATGCAGTTCGTATACAGCTAATCGTAGCATGTGCTTCTTTACATTGGCATTACGAGGGTCACTTTCGTGTATATTATAACCATCTTTAAGCACATCGGCATTTACAGACATTGATGGCACATATACCTTATTATTATATACGACATATTCGTGATCAGAAAATTCATATTGGTATGTTGCGTCATAATCTCCTACCATACCCCAGTATTCTGAATCATAAGGATTAACAGTCAAGTCTATGTCTTCATCGTTCTTGACCAGTGTATAGAAATTTCCATCATATTCCACAACATCCCAAATTTCGTAAGGCACATTAGCCTCCCAATTTTGAATGTCCACACTCTTCCAGGCATCAACACCAGGAACCCTAATGTCTCCGTATGATAAGCCGTTATACTCCTTACAGATATAATAAGCGTTGGCAAAATATACAATATCACCTGGGATATAATCTTTTGTCTGCCAGTATTCGCTTACAATATTAGGATTATCAATTGGTTCATCATACATTTCCCAATACATTGTATCTGTAGGAGCCTTTCTACCATTAATAGTACGCATAGCCTTTACAAGCTTCTTGTCATGGTAGAAATGTGCGCCAACTGGATAGGTGATTTGGTTATCGTATTCCAAAATATTCTTCCCTTCCTCCAGTACTTTCTCAATCTCGTAGTTGTCAGTCAGATATTCTACGATAGATTGTTCTGCTGCTTCTTCAGCCTGTGCGAGACGGTCTTCTCTGCCTCGTATAAGTTGGCTAAGAGCTTCTTCTGTAACTATACTAAGATAGTCCGCATTATTCAAAAATCTCTTGTACATTCTCTAAAAAGAAAAACCGCCATATATAGGCGTAGTTGTAGTTTCTATAACTGAAGCGTCACCTTTCTTTTGAAACTTAGCCCATGTGTTATTTAAGAACAGGCAAAGAACATAATCCAAACAGTCAGAAAGGTGTCCGTATTTTTCGTACTTCACACCACTCTTCGGATCTGTTACTTTAGCTTTAGACTTTGTTCCATCAGCATTTTTCTTCTGATAAACCAAGTCTTCGGTAAGCCTACGGCAACGCATGTCAATTTGCAATTCCCAACCATCATACCCATTCAAAAGACTGTTTACATATTCCAGACGAGTCACCTGTGCTGGCTGTTTTGTAAGCAATTTCTTTTGCACTCGTAATATTGGATTGTCCATATTGCTCATAATGATAGTGTAATTATTTACGCCCTCTTCTGTTTGTGTAGAGCGTGACAATCCAGCTGGGTCTCCAGTAATGAATAGACCACCAAGGTGTTTTTCGGTTAAATACTTGTTGGCAATCTTTTTTGAAAGCTTTGGGGTGTTATTTTCTTTTTCCTCTGGCTTTCCAAGCACTTCTTCAAGCACATATACTTTCTTGTGTTCATAATCAATCTGGATAGACAATGTAGACATGTATGGCTGTACATTGAAGTCCCATGATGAAATGATTGGCTTTAATGGATTATATACCTTTTCACGCAAATTAGTGACAAGGTGCTTGGCTCCATCAAAGTTCCAATATGCAGCAGCCTCATTTGTATCAACGAAATCCCAGTTTCCGTACAAAAGTCGTGATTTTGTTATCGGGTCACTAATCTTGTTGAGAGCAGCCACATAACTTTGTACAAATTGTCTATCTGGGTTGTCCCAAACAGAGAATGGCAAATACGCTTCTCCGATTCTACATTTTACGGGATTACCATCATCATCCTGGACGAAGCGAGAGCGAACCCAATTGATACATGGGTTTGTTGTCATCAACATTCTGGCAGTTTTGAAGGTTTCTGCGGTTCTCCAACGTAAACGAGAAAACAATACTTCTATAGCCTTTTCTGAAATCTCCGAAACCTCATCTACAAAAGCTATGGTATACTCTGAAGAACCAAAACGTTCAAACTGTGGATCGGATGGATTGTCTGCCATTTCTTTCATAATAATGACAGAGCCATTCCAGAATGTGAGCGTTCCCTCCAGATTGTTGATTTTATAGTGTTCACCTTCTACAAGTCCCCATTCTTTACACACCTTTTTGATGGTGTTAAATGTTGACTCTTTCAAAGATTTCAATGTTTTGCGAGCCACGACAGCTCGAATATCTGCAAAACGTATACAGCTTGATACAAGCCAACAGCTACCTAAATATGATTTTCCACCGCCTGCTGCGCCTCCACCCAAAATTAACTGAGGAAGGTATTGCGTACCACAATTTTCACACTGTGGAACATATTTGGGATTTCCTTGCTGGTCATATCCAGATTGAACTTGTATAATATGACCACCACAATGAGGACAATAATCTGGTTGCAAGAGCTTCCAGAGTTCATACTGTCTTGGCGATGGTCTGAAATCAATTCTAATGTTTGTTGGTGCTTTTAATTGTCCATAAGCCATTATTCTTAAATTAAAAAGCCCAGCCCTTCACAAAAGAAAGAGCTGGGCGAAACGATTTTTATTTATGAAAGCAAGTGCCTAATTATTTGAAGCAGCCGCATCGTAGATTTTTTCTACAACAAGCCAGAAGTCATCTGGATAAGCTGTCTGAGAAAGTGACTCGCAAGCCTTCTTCATAAGTGCAATCTCACTGTCTGTAAACTGCACTACCAGCGGCTCATCAACGTCCTTCTGAGCGTTCCAGGTAATCTTATGCTCATTGGCATCCTCTACGATTTCGTACTTATCCTTATCGGCTTCTGTAATTGCCACCTTTTTAAGGATTTCACGCTTTGTGTTGAAGTCGATAAAAGAAGCAGTCTGCTGTGGAAGCAACTGCGGAATGTAAATTCGTTCTTTAATATGAAGTTCCATATTGCTTTTGATTTTGTTATTTGTCTAAGAATAGCAATGCCATTTCTTTATAGTTTGAAGAATGGGCAGAAAAATGAGCGTAACTTTATCAAGAGATATTATTACGCTCATTTTATATAACTACATGAAAATGCCGATTGACAAGAAAGCAATAATACCGCCTATTGCTCCCCAAAGAATATCCTTTAGATCAAACCATTTCCCATAGAAAAAGTCACACACTTCTTTTAGAATCGCAACTACAATACTACCAAAAAGACCAGAGGCTGCGTATGTCCATGAGCTGTAACCTGGAGTGGTCTTGTAAAAAATCATTGCAAGAATGACTGTTACGAAAGCAATGACAAACATGTGGGCGATTTTGTCAAGCCCAATTTTTGTTACAATCTTATCAAACCAATTCATTATACTACCAATTAAAAATGTTGTACTGAACTCCGATGCCTATATATGGCGAAATTCGATTAAAATTATATCCATATCCAACTTGAACGCCAACACCCCAGCGTTTTGTTTTATACTGGGTAACAGTTATTGTTTGAGTCTTTGTAATGGTCGTATTCTTGTTATAGATATGAATACTATCAAGTCGTGGAAGATAACCGCTTATCCAAGCGTGATATGTGCTATCCTCATATATTTGCTGAGTGATAGGCAAAACCACATCTACACTATCCGTTTTTCCAGTAGTTGAATCTTTTTTTTGTGCTGGAAGTTTGACGATATGATATTTGATCACGATACTGTCTTTTGGTACAGGCTTGTAATAAGGTATCGTATCAACGTAGGTAGTGGTGTCTGCTTTTTGTAAGGATTGGCTCACATCTACATGAGTATTCTTCATAAGCAAGTGAGTCAATCCTATTGTCAACAGCAAGATAACAAGCACATATATAATGTCTCTTTTCTTCATGTCACTTCATTTCAATGGTAATTTTCTCGCCCCTAAGTTTAGCTGGCCAGAAATATTTATCCATCAAGTTCGTCCAGATTTTCTGAGAGTTAATAACCTGTCCTTTAATCTTATTCTCTCCTACCAAAATACAGCCACTGGTATGATCTGCCGTATTGCCAGCGTGAATCAATACGCCCTCAAATGAAGGTACATTCTGGAGGCGTGGCATGAAAGCATTATACTTCTTGACATACGGATATTTTGCATAGTTTGAATATTTGGGAGACTGAATGTTCATAGTAACATTGTATGTTCCATAAGGAATGGCGGTTTCATTGGGGATTTTCACCTCACCATTGTCAAACTTGCCATTCTTGTTCAAGTCTCGCACTTTATCTTCCAGTGTGTCGCATACAAACTTGCCATCAATATACATGTGGCCGATTGTATACTTATCTTTTAGAGCAATTCTTTTGACTTCGATTTTCATAAAATAAAAGAGCTATATGGTATAAACCATTCTTTCTTTTCCATATACGGCTCGCCAATAAGCGATGCCCAGCATCCTCGAATTGTTCCGCTATGGTCTTTGAGGACTTCAACTATATTTGCCTTTCTACCAACAAGCGCATCCAGCTTCATTTCAGATAACGCAAATGATGGGATAATTACAATTTCCTTCATTAATATCCTGTTGATGGCTTACGGTTAGGGCAAGATGGTACTTCACATTTCAATAGGCACATCTTAGCATTATTCACTTCTAATTGTGCTTTATCTGACGCTAAAGCATTATACTTATCCCGCCAGTCAGAAATTTGGACGTAAAGTGTGTCAATTTTCTGGTCTTTTCCTCTCAATTCATCATGTACACATTCGTACAACTTTTTCCACTCTTCCGATTCCTTGGCTTCATTGTCGTGTTCTTTAGAATCATTGTCAAGTGTCTTTGATCTTCGCTCTTGTCTGAAGAACAAGAACATCGAAGCATTTCCAGCAATTACGCCTATAATTCCTGTGAGGATAGCTTCAAGCATTAATCTGTTTCATTTTCTTTTGGTTTTGATTCTGGTACAATTACATTGAATACTATGCCATTTTCTCCACCGCCTTCAATGTTCAACTTACTAACTTGTGCTTCCTTTACAGGGTACATATCCATCAATGTCTTAGAAGCCGCTACTGCCACACTTCTTAGTGCTGCTGGAGATAGTTTATTGCCTCGTCTATCTCTGTAAACAGCAGTCGATGTCTCTTCAATAATGTGCTTTAGATTTTCAGTAAGGAACTTTTTCATGTGAGTTGTTTCAAGGGAGTTGTATTCTTCCAACTCTGCCATAAACTCCTTTATATCGTCCCTTGACAGCATTTTCTTAGCACGGATATTGTCCTTTACATCGCAACTGTAAAAAACAGATTGGTAGCATTTTAAGGCATTACCTGCATAAGGAGCCGCACCGTTCACAAACAACTCACAAAAAAGTTGCTCTTGTTCTGTCAGTTTGGTCTCTTTCATTACTTTTTGTCAATTAAAAAGCCTTGCTGGATTGCAAGGCTTTTGTTTATAATGAATAGCGATAATTTATTGCTTTTGTTTGTATTCAAGCAATTTCTCCATAATAATCTGACGGAACACATCACCTATGCCACTTACGGCAGCTTCTACATCTTGGATGCTGTTCAAGTATTCCATATTGAAGTTTACTTGAAGGTCATATCCAGATATTTCAACGAGGATTTCATTATTATCAGCGTTCCTTACTGTAAACGCACCACGATCTGATAATGTGCGAAATTCAGCTTTAGGCTCGTCTACGGTCTGTACATTTACCTCTTCCATTTTACTATATCTTAAAGTGTTTGCGACTTTTTTCTGCTTTGGATATAGCCAGACCTCCACCTGTCATAACACCGCCTTCACTTCTCATGCGTTGTGTGAGAACCGCTGCTACATTTGTTGTGGCAGAAACATCAGCATCAGCATCATGGGCATCGTCAAGCTCTATTCCAAGACGTTCTGACATAATCTCCAGCTTGTATGAATCCACATTTGGAAGATGGCATAATGCAAGCTGTCCGAGCATAATGGTGTCAAGTACATCTGGTTGCCAGTGTCCGTAAAAATCTTCATGTCCTCTGAGGAGTTTCTTAATTTCTCCAACTAACCCTGCGTATTCCATCAACTGCATGAAGAACCCTTTATCAAACTCAATATTCTGTCCAAGTAAGAAAGGTCTCATATTCTTTGGAGTTTTAGGCGTATGGTCGGCAATGAAATCTACTGCTCCCCTGGCAACATCGCAAATGTCCTCTCCCATTGTCTCCAGCATGTTCATAGTGATTGCTGAATATGTTAGAGCTTTTTCTTCGTAATCCATAGGCTCCGAATTGTCAACATCATATTTACTCTTTAGAACCTTACGCTTCTTACCCACGCCTTCTATCTGTTTTCTGTTGTACGGATATACATAACGTACATAAGAACCTAATTTCTCAAATGTGTCAAGTCTGGTGGCGTGGATTGCTATCTGTGTGATTGCGCCTGTCTGACACTTCAAACTTCCAGTCTCAAAGTCCAGCGTGAACATGACGAGTACTGGTTTTTCATCTTTTGGTGCTGCCATTCTTATATTTTCTTTCTATACATTTGCCAATAAGATATAACGTGGCTCTAAAAGCCTCAATTGAATAGTCATTATTGATAACATAATCATACAACTCTTCTGGAATATGCACACGTTCCTTATCACGAGCTATACGTTGTTTGTCAATACCATCTTTATGCTGACGGTTTATTTTGATTGTCACCAGATGAAAGCTGAATGGTGTTTGCTCTTTTGCTTGCAAATCAATCAAGCCTTTTTCATCAATTACATATACATTTACTTTATCGCTTATAAACTGCTCCCACTCAGTCCAATATTGATAGCCACCAAACATTGTGTAAGCGCACATTTTTGACTTATCTGGAACTTCTTTGTCGGTTACAAACCAATGTTCTCTACCATTCACCTCGTCTTCACGTTTCTTGCGAGTTGTGTAAGAAACAATACTATTCCAATTAAGAACTTCCTGGAGGTGCAAGGAGGCAAACGTCTTTCCGCTTCCAGAATCCCCGACCAAACAAACTATTGTTGGCTTCATAATACTTCCAATAAACTTCGTTTCATAAACTGTAAGTTGTTCTTTCCAGCATAATCACTATACTTGACTGTTGCTGAGAAAATTATCAATTTGTTTTTTGAATCTATGAGTTGTGGACGCATGGATTTATATTCTTCTGGCCACACAATACATTCACACAAGTCATTATTTTGCTGAAGAAGGAGTTTACAGAAGGTTTCTTCGCCACCTGTTTTTTTGCTTTTGAACTTTTTCTCTTCAACTTCAACGACAGTAGCACACACACCAACCTTTTTGCCATCCATTTCGTTTGGCATGATACTTTGCAAGGTCGCATACGACACTCTGCCTTTCAGTTGTGGCTTAATAGCAGAATTATCATAAATGCGCTTATAGTCCACAGAACCAATTCCAGACACCTTTACTTGTTGCTGGCTCCAAAAATAATGCTTACCTCGCATATCCACTGGTATGTCTTTCTCTTTTATCTCAAAACCAAGCTGTTCTGCTGCCTTTTCTATGATGGCGTAACGTTCTATTACGGAACCAGCATGTTCCACCTTATCAAAACAACCAGCAAGAATAAGATTCAACACACAACGAGCGTTCACTGGGCATCGTGTAGCCTCTTCTTCATTGTCTGGATCATCCCAATACTCATACTTCTTCAGCTTGTACTTGAATACACGGTCGATGAAGTTGGTGATACTTGTGAACTCGCCATTCTTTTTGCGCTCATCAATAATCCATTGTACAGCTTTTGCGCCAAGTTGCTTGATTCTGGAGATTGACCAGAATATTTCGTTGGTGTTATAGTCTGTATGAAATATATCCTCACTAACATTGATGTCTGGCGGTACAACCTTTGCGTTACTGATAGCCTCCATTTCTCCCATAAGAGCAACGAGTTCGTTATCATCTGCCCACTGGAGAGCAACGGTATAGAAGACTGTCGGATAATGCACTTTCAACCACGCTCCAGCATAGGCGGTTACTGCATAGGCTGTAGCATGGCTTTTATTGAAGCAGTAAGTACCAGCAGCCTCAATCTGCGCCCATATCTTATCCGCATCCTCTTGTGGGCATCCATTCTTCTTAGCCCCAGCCATGAATTTGTCTTTCATTGCTCGAATCTTATCCGTCTTTTTCTTAGAAACAAATTTTACGAGCTTCACTCCTTCGCCAAGACTGAACCCACCAACCTCACGAGCCATCATTACAATTTGCTCCTGGAATACCACCAGACCGAAGGTGTCTTTCAATGAGTTGTATGTTCCCCAAAGATATACAGGAGCAACAAGTCCTTTCTTACAGTTTACATAATCATCTAAGTTACCCATTGTAGCAGGACGATAAAGGGCATTTGCAGCAATCAAGTCACCAATATTACTTGGCTTCATTTCGGTCAAGAACTTGGTAATGCCATGCGATGAAAACTGGAATACGTTTTGCGTACAGCCATTTGCCAATACTTCATACACCTTTTTGTCATCCAAAGAACCTGTTGCCAACTTCTCCAAAGTAATATCTTGATGGTATACTGTATTTACCAAGTCAAGAGTTTGGTGAATTTTAGAAAGCTCCTTGGTTGCAAGACAGTCATTCTTCAGTAAACCAAGCTCGTCAAGTTCGTAGCCATCATTCTCGCTAACCAAAATGCCATCCACTTTCTTGATTGGCACATAGTCGAAACATTCCATTGTTTCACCATCTTTTGTATCTGGAGTTATCAGCAATGCAGAAGCATGAACAGAGCTGGAACGGGGTTGGAACATCAACGTGCGCACATCCTCAAAGAGTTGTGGATGGTCTCCCATAAATTTTGCAACCTTTTTGTTGGTTGCTGCTAACTTAAATAGACCTGTATAATCACACTTGTCATCATCAATGATAGCGGTAATATAGTTCACGATAGATGTCGGAATACGCATTGTACGAGCCACATCTTTCAAACAAGCCTTAGACTTCAATGTCGTATAGGTTCCAGCTGAAAATACACGTTGTAAGCCGTTTTTATTATACCGTCTCTCTGTATATTCCTTTACTTCTGGGCGTTTGTCACTTTGAAAATCGTTATCCACATCTGGAAGGGAGCCGCCTTCGCCTTGCAAATATCCATCATCAACAAAAGTATCTATTGTTTTGACTGGAGTGTCCGATGTTTTTAACGTTGCACTTACAACTTTCATACTCGTCTCATAATCTTATATGTTTCGTTGTCAAAGATGTTATTGTTCAATTTATATGCTTCCGTAAATTTCACCAGTTCCATGTCGGTCAAGATGTGTCGCTTATCAATGAATGTATCAGACACAATGCCTTCCAATGTTCTACAACGACTTAAAGCTACATACAACTGTCCAGGAACGAAGCAGCCCTTTGTATGGATAACAACATTGTCAAAAGTCAAACCTTGACTCTTATGAATAGTGATTGCCCATGCCAACGCTATCGGGAACTGCGTACAAGAGCCTTTATCAATGGTCTCAATCTTATCGTTCATCATGCGATATTCTTTAGCAGACCAAGTATTTGGCATTACACCTACAGTACAGCCATTATCAAGTTTTACTGTAACAACTTTATCGTTGAGATTTACAACCTCACCCAACGAACCATTGCAGTATACATGTGCTGGGTCATTTACGAGCATCATAACTCTCGCTCCAACACGAAGTTTTAGCTCTTGTTCACATGGTGCTGAATTAGGTTGGAAATCTCCAGTAACCATTGCTTTATAAACATGCGTAGGCTCTCCAAGCAATTCTGTGTTGATTTTCTGTACGTCCTTGCGGTAAGCGCATATATGTATGCTGGAGTTGGAGAAATCCTTGCTTTCATTCTTGTTTCTTAATGCAGCCAGGTCATCTATATCTCCTTGCATTATATGATATTCTCGTATATTGTTGAGTATTTCGATGAAACGCTTGTCATTCTGACGGAAGATATGCGTCAACTCGATGACTTTGAAACCAGCGTTGCGCCATACATGAGCATGGAAGAAATATATGCCACGATAGAACTGTGACAATATATGCTGTTCATCAGCTTTTACCACTGGCGGCAACTGGAATAAGTCACCAAACATAATGATTTGTACACCTCCGAAAGGTTCACTGCTGCCACGGTACATCTGTAACTTTCTATCAACGTAGTCAATCACGTCTGGACGTACCATACTTACCTCATCAATGATGATAGCATCAATAGAACGAAGCAGCATCGCCTTCTCTGGCTTATAGCTGCTATGCACATTCTCTGATTCCGTAAGCACTCCAAAAGGAATGTTGAGCAAACTATGAAGTGTTACCCCTCCAGCATTTACAGCTGCAATTCCTGTAGATGCTGTTACGATAAACTTCTTTTTGATGTTGTTCACAATATACCGCAAGAATGTAGTCTTTCCTGTACCAGCTTTTCCCGTGATATAAAGTGATTGGTTGGTATTCTGTATGATGTCTACAGCTTCAACCATTTCATTTGTCAATTGCATCATAACTAAATTTCGTTTATTGTGAATATTAAATCCTTATTATCGAACAAAATGTCATCATTCGTTTCCAGCTCATCTGCGTATATTACACGAGGCTCTTCTTCACCTTCACGCTTGATAATCAGCTGGGCATCCTTGTCTATTTTTATTACCTTGCCACCATCCAATTCTACTTCGATATATTCTTTTGACTCCAAATCCTCACCGATAATGGTTGTTTTGGCTGGATATAATCCTGCTCGTTCTGGTAGCAAGAAGCGTTCAAAGATAAGGTCGTATCTCATCGGGTCAATGAGCGTTATACCAAGCAGATATAGCAATAAGCATCCAGCAGCAGAACCACGTCCGCAACCGACAAGGATATTGTTTCGTCTTGCCCAATTGCAGGTGTCATACTGTACAAGCAAATAATCCACATTGTTGGTTGACTCAATGATGTATCGCTCATATTCCATCTGCTTGCGGTACTTATCTTGCTGCTCTGGCGGTACGAGACGTTGCAATCCTTCCTCTAAGAGTTGAATGAACATGTTATGTGATGTTCCGTATTTTGCTTGCTCTTCTGGAGTCATGTCGTATTTAGGCATGAAGTTTCTATTATTTTCAAACCTTGCATTGGCATGTTCCAATATATTCATAGAATTGTCGCAACATTCTTGAAATAGACTGTCAATATCCCATTTATCAGCATCAAATGTGTCGGCAAAGAGTTGGTATTGTTCATCAACATCTTTGAAGTATTGCTGATTACTTTGCTCATGCGCTGCGCCTTCAGCAACCTTATTGAGGATGATTTTATTCTTGGCATCATCTTTATCCAGATAATAGGCATCTGTAAGAAGTACTGGGTATACATCCATCTTGCCATATATATTGTCGAAATAATGCTTGGCTGATTCTAACACTTTGATGTCAATACGTTCTGCCTTATATTCCGACAAATCAACTTGCCAAAAGACACAATCAAAAGCTCCTTGTAAATCCTTTACAATGTCTTGGTTTTCAGTAATCCAGAATGAAGAATATTTGTCAAGTACAATTACATTGCCTTCGCCACGATTCAGCAATTCTTCCAATGGAATAATCTTATCTGTGCTGTCTACCATAATGGCTTTCTGTATGCGTAATAGATTTCGCAAGCCTTTTTGTGACTGGACATATACTTTTGCTCCAACAGTATGCTCACCATCAGAAAAGACTAATGAATATCCAAATACATATTTCAGCCCAGCTGCCTCACATTCTTTTTGCAGATTGTAACAAGCTGCCATCGTATTTTTATCGCAAATACCGATTCCTGGATGTCCCAAATACTTGGCTTTTCTTACCCAATATGTTGGCATAAAACTACCATTAAGTAACTCAAAAGGTGTATGGACACCTAAATTGACGTATTCAAACTTATGATTTGATGGCGTTCTCTTACCGACATATTTAAGGATATTCAACTTGAAGTCCTTATGTAAGTCGTAGTAATACCAGTTGTCTCCAAACTTGAATACAATATAGTTAATGCCTTCTGCCATCAAGACTTCTGGGTCTTCCATACTGTTAAATATCAGCTCATCATCCTTATTGGTACGGAATATGGATTTCATATTTTCCGTATCTTCAAAGAACATTTTGCCGAAATCTGGAAGCTCGATAACCTCATTATCAATAAGGTTATATGTTATTTTATTATCCTCCAGCCATTTTATTAATTCATTCATAATAATTGCACTAAGTTTAATTTGAACTCTCTTGGTGTCATTAATCTCTCACTGAAAGTATCGTAGATGTCCCAAAAATCCATACTGTCAAAGTCGGCTTTTGGGTCTTCTATGAAGGCAATATAGCAATCGAAATACTCATTTAACATGGCTGCTGCTGTGTTTGTTGCCGACAAAGCATCACCATCATATCCAATCACTACAGTTCTTACGCCTTTGCTTTGCAGCTTGTAAATCTGCGCTTCTGAAACTTTCTTTCCGAACGTAGCCACTACTGCAATACGATGATTGTCATACAAATCAAGCTTTCTGACAAGCGAGATACAATCGAATACTCCTTCAACCAATATGACAGTATCTGTTACATCTTCTATTACTGCGTCATAGTTGTAAAGCAACTTTGTAAAGTCATTTTCTTGGCTGTTGTTGTATCGTCTAATTTCAAATTTGCCGTTACGTCTGGCTTTCTTATTGTAAGAATCTATCTTATCCTTACTCCATGTATGGCGAGATACATATCCTACAATGTCACCATTATCAATGATGGGAAATACGACATAATCGTCAAATTTGAAATTAAGACCTCTGGTTGTACCGACAGGAAAGTAGTCGTAATCATCACAGGTATAGCCACGCTTCTTCAGATAAGCGTTACGGTAACACCGTTTCCATCCTTCTGGCATATCAACAGAAACAAGTTCATCGTCAATCTCATCTTCTTCCAGATTGCAGAACTGCGGTATCTGTAATGGAGCGAAGCTGGCAGTATCTTCCAGCATTAAGTCTGGTCTACCAATGTCTTCTAAGAGCTGATTGACATCTTTTGTAGTGTGACCACATGAGAAGCAGTGACTCATAAAGAGCTTCTTCTTCTCTGTTTCTTGCCCTACATAGATGCCGAACTTGCTACCCTTTTTGCCACAATAAGGACACTCTGGGCAAATGAGGTTCTTGCGTGGGCCATCAAGTTTTGCGTGAAGTTCTATCTCCAATTCCTTGATGAGAAAATCTTTGTCTTGTTTGCTGATATACATAATTTATGCTACTTTGCTAATGTTTAGGCTACGTTCTCTGTCATAGAACTGCTCATTTTCATAATCGGTCGCTATCTTAAATGGCTTGCCCTTTTTGAAGAATCGAGACTTTGCCACATAGAGACGAATCATATTCTCTTCACGCTCACGATCTGACTGATTCAACGTGATAAGGTGTGTCAATGGTCTGGCAAGTCCTTTTGCTTCCGCTGTATTGAACTCTGTCAGCACATTGTTCTCATCATTCAGCCAATCACGATTCTCTACCGTAGATTGGTACGTCCCAACCATCCAGACGTTTTCGTCCGCTGCCAAGTCCTTCAAATCATTCGCTACAGCAATACGCTTGTGACGTTCTCCACTCTCCGAATACTTGCGTCCAGAAGCATCTGTCAACAAGTCCATAGAGTCAATGATAACAACATCTGGAGATATTCCATAGCGTTTTTTGAAGTCTTGTATTCCATTCCTTATGTCTATAGTAGAGACGTGAGAATTGAACTTAGGATATGACTTAACATAGAGTTTTCCAGCCACACTTTTAAGCATTTCTTCCATACGTTCAACTTCCGCATCACGAATGGTTCCTGTCTCATAGCGGAATGTACTGCATTTCACTAATGAAGCGGAATAAGCATTTACAACCTCATCACGGCTACCTTCAAGCTGAAAATGTAACACGTTTAAGCCGTCTATTTGACAAGCGTTCTTGCCTATCCATCGTGCCACATGTGACTTTCCTACACCTGTTGGTGCTAAGAATACAGAGAGCTGGGTTCGTAAGTCACGCCCATTATTCATCACGTCCAGTTCATCTATGTAGAATCTGGTGATGGGTAATTGCTTGTCTACAGCATTATGCTTTTGCCTGTTTCCTTTGAATCTGATTCCGAATGTGCCAATAACATCTACGAACTCTGATTCTCGTAAACTAAAAGTTGATACCCACTCTGCGTATTCTTGCAACTTCAAGCTCGCCTGTTCATGGTCTGCCTTATTGAAAAGCTCACCAGCTTCTTTGTACGCTTGCTGGAATCTCACTTGTTTAATGTAGTTTTCCAACTGTTCCAGTGCTTGTTCCGTGCCAAGTTCATTGCCACTATCATAGATGTCATCCAATAATGCTGCAACGCTTTTTTGACGAGAAACAGACTGTCCCAATATACTATATGTTGGAGCTTTCTTATACTCCTTGTAGTATGCTTTAAGTTGATTGAAAAGAGAAATAAAATCTCTGTCTGGCAGATAAGATTTCTTTATCTGTTCCATGACCACCGCAAGAACATAATCGTTATTCATACAGGTGAAAAAGAGATCCATCAGAAATTCCTCTGTCAATACATTATTATTCTGTCTTGTTGCCATGTTCTATACGAATACGATACAATTCTGGAAATCTTTTCTGAAGTTCTTGTTTGCAATCTTCAGCCAAATTACATTTAGAACATGATTCCGACATCGGACTCCATCCTAAAGTAGATGTCTGGCAGATAAGATACCCCACGGCTGTATTCAACATACGTCTCTTTGTTGGTTCCTCAGAGGCTATATATATGAACTTAGCCTGTGGGTGTACACTTTTATCTGCTATCATTGCTACAAGGTCAACACGATTTAACGACACGCTGGAAAGCCATTGGTCTTCGTAGTATTTACCTCCCTTTGTACGCTCTTTCAGACGCTTGATGGATGACTTACCAAAGACTTGATTTATCGTCCATTGTGGCCTGTTTCTGAAGGCGTAGGCAGCACATATACAGAAGTCAACCAATCTTTCAGATGTGACCGACCCAAACTCCTTTTCCATAAGGTCAAGAAAGCTATTAAGCGTTCTGGTGGTTGCACCACCACCAGAAAACTTAAAGGTCGGCTTCATCAGTTTCACTGCTATTGCACTGAAGACTGTTTTCACATTGCGTATCTGTAATTCTTTCGCCATTCCTTGTTAAATTGTTCTTCAGTATCTTTCGTGCGATAAGCAAACGACTTTTGATTGTCTCAATATTATGCGATGGCAATGTTCCCTTTTTATATTCAATGTCTGCAATTTCTCGAAGCGGATAACCAGCTTCCTGGAGAAGTATTGCATCACGATGAATGGGTTTCATGCTATCAAGTACTTCAAGTATATCGTCATTGTAGAACTGGCGGTAGTTTTCAAGTCCCATGCAGTTTGAACTGATATTCAAATTTGCACTGATTGCACTGCATATCTGAGGATGTAATATTTCGTCATCACCACAATCTTCATAACTTTCTATACTTCTGTCATAATTCTTGTTATCATGCCGTTTGCGCCTTCTTTCCAATTCTGCAACCATTCGTTTTGTAACGATATGAAGCCATGTTCTGATTGGTCTGGAGGTATCATACGTCTCGATTCTTCTGAAGAAATTTATAAGAACTTCATTGTAATTTTCCTCTACATTCCATGAATCATAAGTATAGTTCATCACCAACTTATAAATCATGTTCTGAAAAGGCATCACATATTGCTGGAATAATTCATTGCGTCTGCGAGCTACTTCTGGGTCTACTTCTCTGTCGTATTCTTCGGCTTCGCATACCTTTCTCTCCATATTCGTGCCACTTCTTGATTGAACAATAAAGATGCACGAGGTTCAAATTGGTGAGATATACAATACTGAATCCAACGTGAGTCGTATGCCTTGAACTTGGCTCTTACCTCTTCGTCTGAAGGTTTGTCTTTCTTATCCAAAAAGGTGCAAAACTCCTTGACAAGTGAGACAAGGTATTTCAAGTGTGGGTTAATATCCGCTGGCATAGATAGCTCTTTCCGTGTCTTTCTACGCCTTCTTCTGGCAATACTCATTTACAATTTGAATTTCTTTACAAAGTACATAAAGATGTGCGTTGCGTCTGCTTCGTTATCATCAACTGGCTCTGTCTTCCAGCGTAACTTACAGAATCGCATCATTTTGGCTTTATCGGCATTTCCGTCTCCTGTTGCCCAAGCCTTGATTGTTCTTGGGTTAAGGAATACTGGTTCTGGGAGATCAAGTGTATCACACACTTCCAGCAAAATGCCTCTAAATTCAGATAGCTTGACAGATGATTTGAACTCTTTGCCGCTTCTTCCACAGCTTACGTCCTCTGCCACAACCTGTTTAATGTTGTATTTCTGGATGAAGTCAATGAGGGTCTGACGGAAGGCTCCGTGCTGTTTGTTGTTGTTGCGTCTCATTGATTCCGTGAAGTTCCATGTACCTCTTTCGTGAACTGAATAGAAACCTGTATGGGTAGCTATGTCAAGTCCGAGTACTTCGTCAATTTTTAACTTTTCATTGTCTGCATGAGTGACCATTAAATGTATGAAATGTCATTCTTCTTGTTGATTATAAGTTTGTACGGATAGTTTTCGGCTACATTGCCATGACTAACCACCAGTGAAGTAATTTGCAAGTTGTTTAGGGCATTGAACATATTGGCAAGCCCAGCAGCATCACACGCCTCCAGTATCTCATCCAATACCAACAAATCAAGACCTTTCCCATCTTGGCAATTTACATTCGTCAATTTGTGTAATGCAAGAATGTTTGCGAGATTCACTCTTGCCTTTTCACCTTCAGAAAATTTGTCAAACGAACCGCAATCCACCCCATCACGAATCAGTGAAATAGAGATTTTATCACGAACCTTTCCAGACTTCAAAACAGTAAAACCACTAAATGATATTCTTATGTCGCTGTTGATAGCTTCCAAGAACTCATTGGTCATTTGGCTTAATGCCTCAATCTTAGAGTTGGCAAGGTGTGTCTTAAACTCTACAAAAGTTGCCTCCTGTTTTTTATAAGCTGCAAGTTTCTGTTCAATCTGTTCCTTATCCTTGATGGAAAGTTCCAGTTCCTTTTCACGCTTGGCTTTGCTTTCCTTTAGTGTTTCAACAATGTCATTCTCAGCAGCATGTTCAATGTCTCTGATTGATTCCTCGTATGATTCTATTGCGCCTTCGGCATTTGCAATATTTGTTTCGCATTGCTTCTTGCTATTCTCACACTTGTTGGTCTCGTCATCAACAATGTCGTATGCTTCATCGAACATGTCATTGCGAGCTGACTCAATTAGATTGTTGACCAGAGCAATCTGACTGTTTATAGAGGCAATATCACAGGAAAGTTCAGATGACTTGCGAACCAAGCTATCAACATTCGACTGCGATTCTGTAACCTTTGCCGACCACTCTGACTTTTTCGCTATCAAGTCATTCTGCTCTTCACGGAATTTCTTGCCATTTGCAGTATCTACATCAATCTTTTCTTGGTTGCTGGAGATTTCCGCATCTATGTCTTGCAACTCCGCATCCTTACTTTTTAGTTCTTCACGAAGTAATGACAAATCAGCATCTGGATCAAGCAAGAACTCATGCTTGCATTTTGGACAAGTAATAACACCGCCTAAGATGTTTTTGATAGCTGCAACACGACTGCTGATTGTGCGGTACTGCTTATTCAAAGCATCATTTGCATTATTCAAAGCCTTTACTGAAGCAATCAAGTTGTCTATTTTGACGGTCACTTCTTTCAAATCACCATCGTATGAAGTGGAAAACTTCTCAAACTCTTTTACAAGCTTATCATGTGCTTTCTTTTGCTTGGCGCAATCTTTATCGTGCCGTTTAACTTCTGTTTCACCATCTTTCAATGACTGCTGGAGTGTTGCGAGTTTCTTATTCGCTTTTGCAATATTTTCCCGATAGTCACTGATTTGCTTTAGATTGGTAGGAGCAAACAAAGCAACAATATTTTCGTAGCAATCATCAAGCGATTTATCACTGCCTTCTAAATCTGAAATACGATTGTACACCGCATCCAATTTAGAAAGGCTTTGCTCCAACTGCGTGATTTGCTCTTTTTGCTCACGAATGTAAGCTCGCTTATTCGCAATTGATTGTGTCCATTCTTCAATACGCTGCGCCTTGGTTGATGTGTTCTCCAAAGACTTATTGATAGCGTTCTGAATTTGCTCTTCCAGCGTATCAATACCACCTTTGATTCCAGCTACTTTCAATTCCGCTTGGCCCAGCTCTTCAGCTATAGGTTCCATGTCATGTTGCAGAGCTTCTATTGACTCGTCAACCATAATTCCATTGCTGAAGCGATTTATCAAGTCTTTCTTGTCACGGTCAGAGCTGGAGAGGAAAGATGAATACTTGTGCTTCGACAAGATGAAGTTTGAGAATATGTCATCCTTACTTAACCCCAATGCTTCCAGCACATATTTATTGTAATCTGCAACAGATGCTTGCGCTATACTTTCTGTATTTCCGTCTTTATCTACAAACTCGACAGATATTACCTGTGGTGATTTTCTGGAGATTGTACGAGAAACGATAAGGCTTTTACCTAATTCAACATTATTTAGTTCAAGCTTAACTATAGCCTCGTTTTCCGCATCATTAATAATCTCATCCATCTTAATCTTACGAAGCGTTTCACCTGTCAGACCGATGGCTATAGCCTCAATTAATGCGGACTTTCCAGAACCGTTTGAAACCTGGGAGTCGTTGTCCATATTGTTGCCAAACACAAGCGTTGTGTGTTCTTGCTCCAATGTGTAGTCAAGCTCCTTGAAGGCGCACAGATTCTTTGCATATATGTTATTTAACTTCCACATAATCAATGTATTTTATCAAGATACTGCAATCCCATAGAGGAATCAATAACTTTTTCTGAACAAAAACTCTCATACTCTTGTTTGATGCCAGTCTTGTCAAACTTTCTATCAAGACTGTGTGCTTCTATGGATTTCGCTACAGTCTTTTCTGTAACAATTTCCACCTTGGCAGCACCAGCTTCTAATAGCTTTTGCTTGTCAATATTTTGCACATCTGTAGCAGAGCAATTAATGCGAGTCTTGACTTTGTATTTGCCATTAGACTTAATATCATTCAATTCTTCAATCAAATGATTATCAACGTCCTGCAATGCCAAATCTATCACCTTATATCTGGTGTTCGACTCATTCTTAATGAACTCATAGGAGCCATCGTCATACAATATGGTGTAACCCTTTTCTTCGTCTTCACCAAAATTATGCTGACGAGAAGCACCAACATATTCGATGTTTGTGCCTTTAATTTTACAGCGATTGTGATAATGCCCCACCAGTACTGCATCAAAATCATTGAATATCTTTGTCGGCAATTCATCATCACTTGGCATAGCAAGACCTCCTTTTATTCCTTCGTGGATATATAGGATGTTATGTTTGTTTTTGTCTAAATCGTTGTCAATGATGTCCTTCAATCTGTTAATGAACGAGCCGCTTTCTGGAGCGTAACTCATAACATATAGTGTAACATCATCGGAACAATCTATAGACACATAATCGTCTACAACATAAACATGTGGGTATTCAGAAAACACATGGCAATAACCCAATATTGCTTCTTGATCAACAAGGTCATGGTTGCCTTCTGCAATAGTCAGCTCCAATCCAGCATTTGTTGCCTTAATGATAGCTTGGCGAACAGCCAACAACACATCAAGAGTCTGATATGATGAACGAGATTGCAACAAGTCACCGCCTATAATGATTTCTGGAATGTCTTGTTTTTTACATATTCCCAACGCTTCATCCCAGTTTCTCTGGAACTCTGGGATATTGTCTTTACTGACATGGATGTCATTTATCAGCAGAGCGCACGGTATTCTTTTTTCAGACATAGTTCTAAAGTTAAAAGGGCGGTATCATGGCGAAACCACAACACCGCCCTTGGTTGTTGAATAAAGTTTATCTACGTCTGTGCGGACGAGCTGCACGTCTCTCTGGACGAGCAGGAGCCTCTGCTGCTGGCTCGTTTGTATCATCGTTGCGCTCACGTCTACGACTTGCTCGTGCTGGTGCTGGAGTCTCTTCCTCCTCTTCAGCCTCCTCTGAAGAAGGAGCGTCTGCTGCTGGAGCATCATCTTCTTCATCCTCTGGTTCTTCTACCTTTTCTTTCTTTGCAGAAGACTTAGAAGCAGGAACCTTGTCTTCTTCCTCTTCACCTTCAAGGATGTCTTGAATATCATTGAGGAGTGTTTCATTGGTCTTGGTACGGCTAATGCTTACGTCAAGGTCATTGTCCTCAATGAACTCCTTAATTGCGGTACGAAGGTTCTGACCTTCCTCGCTCTTATCACCCAAGCCTTCATCGCAAAGCTTATCGTACAAATCCCAAAGACTGTCAAGTGTTACGCTGCCGCCTTCAGAGTTGTCATCACCATTCTTGCCATTCATATTGAAATGAGACTGGTCATCGGCTGGGAGGCAGAGCTTAATCTGGTCAATACAATCCTTGATTTCTGGCTCTTTCATCACCTCCATGCCAGTTGTCTCGTCAAACTGATTGAGATAAGCGATAGTTGCCTCCAGATGATAGCGAGTGTAGCGATAAAGTACTTCTGGGAGACGAGGTGTATTGAGAAGGTTCTGCAACTCATCTTCTGTCAACTCGTCCTTTGGAGAGAGTGTATCAATATTGAAAGAATAGTTGGTCTTCTTGTTTTCTGTCTTACGAGTAATCTCAACAGGGAAAGCGTCTGTGATTGATGAGATAGGACAGGGGACATTGCCCTTCTTGTTGAGCTTTGCCCATGTCTGAAGCTTACGCTCTTCCAGTTCCTTATACTGTGAATAAGAAAGCTGGAACACCTGGATGCCATCGTTGCGCTTATCCAAATCAAGGATATACATGCAGCGTTTTGAATCCCACTTCAAACCACCATTGAAACTTGTCTCCTTGACTTTCTTACAGAGTTTTTCATCGTCTGAATACAAAGAGAGTGCAAGCTCTACATACTTGTCAATAAGGTCTGACTGAAGCTGTGGGAAAGCATACTTTGCATTGCAAACATTAACAAACGACTGTTTGTTATTATCGCCCTTAATCTTCAATACAAGCTCCTTTACAGGATATTCGTAACCCTTACGATCCATCGGGAGAATATTTCCTTCTGCGTCAATAACAGGCGCAAGGGGCAAAATACGAACTGCTACAGTTCCATCACCCGAAATACGGAAATACTTTACACGGTTTCCACTCTCTGCTGCGCTCTTCTTTTTTGCATCATCAAAAGATTCCTGGGTAGATGCAAAGATGTCAAGAGCTGACATCTGATTCGTTAATTCACTCATAATTGAGTTGGATATGAATTAGTTTTGAGATAGAAACTTCCACGTCTCAGCGTATGCTTCTGCATAAGGTTCACGAGCTTGTGCTTCTCGTATCTCCTCTCTTGTAGGAATAGTTATTCCCCACTGGTCTGCGGCATGTTGGATAATCATTTCTATAACACTATCCAACTCAATTGATTTTTCGTTCTTTAAGTCGAAGTATTCAAATTCTTCGCCTTGAATATTAGATTTATGAATAGGCGCATAGACCTCTTCAAAATATCTGTATAATGCCCCTGGCGTTGGATGCGAATCCAATTTCTCTGATATTGTCTTTAATACAACACCGAAGAGGTATTTCAATTGAGGTAATGAACGGTTCTTTGAGTTGTCATATATGAGGAAACCAAATTCCCCATCTGGCAAACTGTCTACAGCACCTTGAAGTTCATTGATGTCGGCACTACCTTCGTAGACATTGATAATGCCCTTCTTCTTAATCATCGCATGATGCTTTGTTTTGTTTTCTGTTTGCAAAGGTACAGTGAAAAACTGAAATATGCAAATGATTTGCAAACTTTTTACTCGTTAAAAATCTAACATATTTATAACACACTGATATACAATAATTTTAGCGTTTCAATTATTTCATTTAGATAATAAGTGAAACTATGCTTTTAACTTTTGCATTACATTATACACTCGGTTTTACGAAGCAAATTGGTTACATCTTTCACATCGTAGCCACCCATATCATTAAGCGTTATTCTGTATAACCTTTGATTTGTAGTAGCCTTATCAAGACCGCCACACTTCGGAATGTACGGCCCAAGTTTGACATAATCAAACACAACACTTTCCTTGCGCAACGGATAAAACCAACCTGGTAGCTTTGGTCTTCCAGAATACCATCCAATTTTTATATCTAAAAAGCTGTCTCTTATCATGCAAGCCAAATCATATACAGCTTTAGGATCACCATCGCCACCCATAAAGCATATAGCAGTTATTCCTGTATTGCTTTTTATCAGCTTCTCTAAAGCAGCATAATCCAACTCTGTGCCTACATCACCAGCTAAATAAGGAGAGTGGCAACCCTCGCAATGACAAGGGCAACCACTCAGATTAATAGCTAATGTGATTTCGTCTGGCAGTTCACGAAAAACCACCTTCGTATCAACATATTTTAGCATACTTAAAATCCTTTACTGTATACACGCTTTCCAGCTTCAATTTGACGTTCAATTCCAAAATTCTTAATGGGTCGCAAGTAGCCAATGATTCTTGTGTACTGTGTGATGTCTGTACCACCACAACAAGGACACTGGCTTATCGGCTGCTTCACAATTTTACCACAGCTTTCACATTTAGAGTTTGGAATATTGAACGTGAAATAGCTTGTTCCATTTCTGATAGCAAAATCAATCAGCTTCAAATACTGCTGCTTACTCAAATGCTCTTCCAAATTGATATGGGCAGCAGAACCACCGTCTGTATACTGGTAAGTCTGATAGCCATGCAATACAAACTTGTCAAGCACAGAAGTATCGTCATGCGCCTCGTAGAAATATGAATTGTACAAGTTTTCATTATCTGGAACCCAATATCCATCTGCCTTGTCCCATTCATAATTCTTACCACCAAGACCTTCTGCTGGTACAACCTCACTGTTAAACAAGAATGGTCGCTTCTTATCGTGGATAGAGTGCTTTTTGTTCTCTTCCTTAATTGTACCAAGGATTAACTGCAAGAACGCAATATACTCTGGATTATTAGAAACCTTCAACCCTAAGAATCTGGCAGCTTCATTTAAGCCATTGATGCCAATGGTAGAATAAAGCTTATTGACATAGATGTAACCACCATTAGAAGCAGCGAACATTTTCTTGTCTTCCATATCATAGAGCATCGTCTTAAATGCAATGTGGTACTTGTATACACGCTGGAGAATATCAACCAAACGGTCACGAATGAACGATGTGTTTTCTCTCCAACCACCGTGCAAGCCATAACTCTTCACACAGTCCTGGATGATGCGGTTGATATTTAGGGTAATAACATTGCAACTTCCAGTCATTACTCCTGTCAAACCAGATGTCGGATTGAATGTGTTTTCTGCCAACTCATTACGCAATCGGCAGCAGCTCGCCAATGAGTCTGCGCTTTCTGAAATGTAAGTAAAGAAAGAGTGACCTTCCGCATACATTTCAGCGCACAAATCCTTGTACTCTTTATCCACAATGTCGTTACCATCATGCACCATCGCAAACGTCTCAACAGGGAATGTCAGCACTTGCTTCAGACGAATACGATTAAACCACTTCATAAACAATCTCTGAAGGGTGTCGATTGCCTTCCATTCTGGCTTACTACCATCTGGATAGTAGAACTCACCAAACAATGAATCAAAATAGGTCTTATCGTAGTATGAAATGTTTGTAAATGGCGATTGATAGCTGCGGTTTCCAGCTGGTTGATTGATACCCCAGACGAACTGCTTGAAGGCTTTGAAGATATTGTCTTTTACTGTTCGATGTATTCCACAAAACTCTGTGGTTGTCGGGGAATACAAATAGTCATACCACTTCTCACCAAACTCTTTAACTACATAGTAGTTGAGGGCAATGAAATATTCGCTAATTGCTACTGCACCTTTGCACTGCGAAGAGAGCAAGAAAATCAGATTAGTAATCTGACCACTGAATGACTGTAAATCATTAGGTGCTGAAGGCGTAACTCCATCAATATTACCAACGCCTTCTGACATAAGTGGGTAAAGACTAACCGCCATGCAGTATTGCTTCAATACTGGCGTACTGGCCTCATCGTGACAATAAATGATATGATGATTCAAGTCCTTCTCATATTGTTTCACAACTTCTGGAAATAGCTTGTTCAACTCGTCTTTCATTCTCTGTCGCTGGATGATACGGTTAGTGGTCTTATACACTTCACCTTCCAAATTAGCGACATTCTTCATTGTCACATTGGCATTAGAATCGGTTTCTGAAGAGGTAGCTGCATTATCTCCAGACATACTGTATCTATCCATGTAGTCGATACGTTCTTTGATAAAGCGGCTTTCATTATGACGCTCACGATAAAGGACATATGCCTTTGCCACCTTATAATAGCCAAAGTACATTAGAGTCTGCTCTACGGTGTCTTGTATTTCCTCAATACCAATGATTTTATTACTGATTGGAAGAGTAAAATCTGACCGCAATTGTCCTTCTATATCATTATCATAAGTCTCATTCTGACTTTCAAATGCCTTCTTGACAGCTTCTATAATCTTGTTGAAGTCAAAATCAACGATTTTTCCGTCACGTTTTCTAACTTTCTTAATCATTCTTGTTCATAGTTGTTTAGTTGCTTGATGGAAGATAAAGTCCTCTTTGTTTTTCAGAGAATAAGGATGCGTAACTACGCATTTCATTTGTAAATTCTGTTGTTTTGTTAAAGCCACAACAGCGAGCTTCACCACACAGACCACCACGATAAACACATTTACGAACCATCATGTCAGCCAAATCTGGGTCTACCTTTCTAATCTCGTCTTTAAGAGCCTGGAATACTATTCTGGTTTCTTTTGCGGCTTGCAAACACAATCGTAACTTTGCCATATCAATAAGCGACTGGGCATTAACGAGCAAGCCAAGATTAACAGGCGTATAACGGTCAGAGTTTTCTTGAAGCCATGTTAAATCATTAATAGCTTCACACACAACTGTGTTACGGCCATCCTCATCCAGTTCTGGAACTTCTTCAAGCTGTTGCTTGATATAGTCGATTTTCTGAATAAGACCAGGATTACCGCCTTGTCTGTCCGAACGGCAAGTCAACTGGAAGGGAACTGATCCAACATGGTGACGAAGAAGATGGGTAGAGATATACAAGGGGATGCCCTCGAATTTTACCCAAAAGAGTTGCGAACGTACTGGGGAGTGTTCTGTTTTGTAGATACTGAGAAGCGATTGATGACTCTTCCCAATAAAAGTCATCTGACACGCTTCTCGCATGAGGTCGGCATCGGTCAGCTTTTTAACCGATACAACGAAATCTTTCATACGATATTCGTTAAAGTGAAAATAAAAATTGGGAAGATGTACGGAATCAATTTGTGGAGCGCAAAGTTACAGCATTTTCTTTGTAAAGACGAAGAAAAGCCGTATAAAATTGCTTTTAGACGGCTTTTCTGATACAATTTATATGTTTTTTAACATTCTACGCTTCTTTATATACGATATTTCAGTTATAGCTGTGGCTTGTTTTGGATGGTGTGTGTGACAACCTCGCTTTCGATATTCTATCAGCGCACGTCTGAATTTCGATTTACGAAATAAAGGGTTTAATGACGCATATCCAAGTGCCTCTATCATATCCACATTAGGCTCGCATCCACCAGAAACCTCCATAATAATGCCATATTCCAAAGGTGCTTCGTGCTGGATGAAATAGCCAAGACGTGTTTCGTAGAACTCTCTACGCTTCGACTTCTTTTTCTTTCGTCTTCCGCTTTTTACGCTCTTTCTTTTCTGGTTCGGGCAGTTGCAATCCGCTTTCGGCAGATTCAACAACTCTTGATTCTGTAACTTTGTCATGCTGCTTTCTTGCTTCTTGCTCATTACGTTCCATTCCGTATGAGTCTTTAATAAAATTATGAATTTTCATTGTTATACCATATATGAGAATGATAAAGATATTGTCTTACCGCAATGGTTGCAATAAATCACAGTACAGTTCTTGCTACCTCCAGCTATTTTACAACCCCAATCGCAATTACAATCAAGTGATGCTCTGAAAGCCACATCATAGCGTGGAGCAGAAATCTGGTTGGGCAATGTAAACATCGTTCTGCCAGTATGTACCGTTACTGCTTTACCTTGTACGCAAACATGATCACCAATTTGACGTGCATACAAGTCTGTTCCAGAAATCTTAATCCATCCTGTATCTGGAATTGTTTGCTGAAAGTCTCCAGAACGTGCTGCACCTATGTTTTCACAGATTTTCTTCTTATCCGCTTCGGTCTTCGCCATGTCAGCAAGATATTTGGAAGTTCTTGGTACATCATCTAAAGCTCCAATGGCAATGGCTCCAATCTGACTGCGCAATGTCTCCTTAGTGTTGCTTCCTGTAATAAATTGACTCAACCCCAATGTTTTGTCTGCAAATTTGGATTCTGCATCGCTCTTAGAATACACGGATGTTACATCTGCCTTATTTTGCATCTGCGTAGCCAAGTCTGTTTTCTGCACATACTTATTGGAAAGCAATACGCCATTCTCCATAATGGCTGGAAGCAAATTAACAGCACTTAGACCATTGATACAGACATTTGCTATGCGATTATGTATATAGAATACATTGTCTGCTGTAGAGCCAAAGCCGACATACGCCATCTGAGAGTCTGAAGCATCAAGCCAGTTGATTATTTTTGACAAACTTGTATTATTTTGCTGCAATGTACTATGCTTTAATACGAGTCCTGTTGGCAATGCTGATTCTGCTATCAATGTGCCAGATAGATTCACAATGGAGTTTTTGCCATTTATAGAGATAATTGCATTTCCCTTACCATTGCCAATTACTGTATTGCGATAATAAGCATTACCATCGCCATATCCTTTATAATTGATATACAATGTACCATTATCCGAACCTGTACCCGAATTATAAATATGGTCAGCATTACATGTTACACTTCCCATAACACTCTTGCCAACTGTCAATGGCTGCGTCAAAGAGATTCCATTCTGGGAGATTGACATGATACTTGTACCGCCAACAGAGAATACATACCCTCTATTAGGGTCAAAGGCAAAATCATACACTGCGCCAGTGCTTATGCGTGACTGGATGTGAAAGACGTTGCCATCGTAAAACATTCGGCATACTGCTTCACCTTTAATCAGAGAAGCACCGTCATTCATACTCAATGCTCCTTGTACTTTTACGGTATTGCCAAATGTCACGGCATCACCAATCGTTTGCGAACCTACAGAAGAGTTCAACAACAAGGCGTACTTTCCAAAGAAAGCATCGTTAAGTGTTCTGCCACCTACTTTTTGAATCTGAATGTATTGTGGAACATTTCCAGTCAGACTGTCAGCAACTGTTGGCATAGATGCACTTATAGAACACCCATAAACATTGCGTCCTACTTTATCCGAACCGCTTGCATACGCCACACTCTCTGCTTTATTTGATTCATAGAGATATTGAGGCCACTTTGAAATTCCTGTTGCACCAGAAAAATATCGCAACTTTCCATTAAGATATACATAGCCAGCACCTATTGAAGTTCCATTGACCTCACAGCCGCTTACTATGAAATTGTCACATGCTGCAAAAATACTGGAAAATGCAAGTGCTAACTCTTGCAAGTTTACTATATCGTCAACGTATGTGTAACGACCACCAGTTTGTGCGCTAAATTCTATCATCAGTCAAATACTATTTTATATGTTTTACCAGCCAATCTGTAACGCTCTATCCAATATGTAAGCATGGATATGTATGATTCTTTAGAAATCAAAGAAGTGTCTATCGCTGGCGTGTAAACTATGAAACTGTATGTATTGGTATCTATTCGCTCATTCTGATAATAAAAAGCCTTCCCTTTTCCTTCTTTCTCTGTATAGAGCGATAAATTGTCAGCTTGAACTATGTCGGCACTCTCGTTATATAGAGGAACACCAAGCGTTGCCAAGTTGGTTATTGTTATGTGTCCAGACTTCTGAAGAAAGTATTTCTTAAACTTCCTATTCAAAAACCATGTGAATGGCAATATCTGAGAGGTCATTGATGCCTCTATTCTTTTTTCGACTGCGTATTCAGCAAAGTCTTTATTCAAGATTTGCAATGGTGACACCAAAGCTTGCATCAGCAAAATCAGCTTTCTACCACCAATATAGTGTGGCGTAAGTTGATTTATGGTCTTATCAAAGTTTATCGAGTATCTCATTACTGTTCTCCCTCTATTTTGAGCGTAATGGACTCTTTCCAATTCTGCAATGTAGCTTCGTCACCAGACTTTGTGCTTTCTTTGATATAACCGCTATTAGGAACAAAACAACGCTCTACACGCTTTTCATAGCTGGTCACATTGCCATCTGAACCGTGTGCGGTTGGTATCAAATTGTTGTCATCATCATATTGAGCAACGAAAATACCTTGAAAATCTGTAGCTCCATTGTCTATATAAACATCTACAACATGTTCTGCTGATTGAATTGCGTCTATGATTTTCTGGACGTACACAACACCATTGAAGTCCATGCTGCCAATATAGTTATTCAATGATTCGGCAATGTTGTTGTATACTTCATCATTGGTCACAGCACCATCATGGTAAACGGTCACACGAGGTATCAGTATATCTCCTTTTCTGCTTACTACCTTTGCAGATGTGCCAGCAAATATAATCTGGTTGAGATAGGCTCGTATCTTTACCATTTCATCTTCGGCTATCTGCGAATAATTGCCTGGAACTCCAGTGGCTATTTTTAATAGAAGCTGCTTATCGTAAAATCCATCTTGCGATGATTCTGAATACGCTACCTTTGACACAACTCTCTTTGTCTCGTCAATAGCTGGATAAGAAAACGATGTTCCATCGTCACTTATCTCCAGATCATCGCCAGACTGATATTTCAATAACGCATTGGCATAATAAGCTGGGGTTCCATTAATACGGTTTTGAATGTCCTTGGCAATGTCTACTTTGAATACATCCATAATATTCTCAAATGCCCATATACAGGCAGATGTAGTCCATGTTATAGCATCCAATATCGACATCTTCGAGGAATTTTGAAACTCAGTAAGCTCCAAATGTTCATTTCTACAATCCTTTGCCAATGCGTATATTTCTGATAATGTTCTTGCCATTATTCTCTTGTGTATATCTTGTCTTTAATGTTAAACACCCAATTTCCTGCTTCATTCCAAGCATCTTCGCCAAGAATGGTTTCTATTGCCTTCATGCCCTTCTCTGTCGGCTCAGAAGTCAGATAAACCGTACAGTTTCGCCTACTTCCATAATTATCTACGATATACTGGAGATAATCATCCAACACAGCAATGTCAGCGAATGTTACATGGCGCAAGTCAAGTATCTGCAAGCTCATGTCTCCTATTGGCAATAAGTTGTCTATATGGCAACCGCTTAAATCTACTGACACTGTGCCATCAAACAAGAATAGTCCTTGCAATGGATAGCTGTTTGAATGTGACGTATATTCATCTACTACCATTGGTCGCATTAACATTAATGCACCCCCTAACTTGGTTGTGTCAAGTTTGATAATTTGGAAATCGCCATATACCTTAATTCTGCGCTTCTCTGCCACATTGTCAAAATAATGCTCTACAATTTGCTGTTCTACTGCCAGCTGCACTATCTCAATGTCAGAATTATCGCCCCAATCTATCAACATACTGCCAGAACCGCTTACATTAAACGATGCGCTATGTTCATTGGCATCAATATCACATAGAAAAAACAATTTTTCTGTCGGATGCTTCAAATACACATGACGTTCACGATTAGCTGGAATAAGATTCTTTTCATTGATTGCACTCTTCATGCCATCGTTGACTACAAAATAATCGTGATATTCCAACTCCATGCCAGGTGTCAAATCTGTTTCCATATCCAGCCAGTCATTGCTGATTAAGAGGTCGAAAAGACCTTCAATGGAGCCATATAGCAATAATGCTACATCAAATAGGTTCTGATTTGTTGTTACTTTATATGTTGCCATTATTCTTCTGCTGGTATTGCATCCAGACTTAACTGGTGGGTATCATAATCAAAAGATGCAGAATTGACAACAACGCCATCATCAGTAAACTCTGACTTAATTGTATCTGCCAATGCTGTGTAATCCATATTGCCATTCATCCAACGTATTAAGCCGACACCAGATATAGGATAACGATAGTTGTTGGTTGGTACGCAAGCTAATAACATATTGGAGTTTTGCCTGTTTGCTTTCACGATATTTAAGTCTGATTCCATTGCGCTATATACATTCAATATCCCTTTGTCAAACTGGAAGTAATAGTCATTGTCTGCAACCATCTTCAGTTGTGAAGCATAGACGTTCTTATATCCATTTGTCCCATATAGATTGCATTTGACAACAAACCATTCTGTACCGTCAGCTGGATTTTGGAGGTATTCATATAACCCATTTTCATATAGCCGTTTAATTCGCACCATAAACTCTTTGTAGATAGGAGTATACGGTATTGCTGCATACACGCCCTTGTTATAGAGTGTATTTGCCGACAGATTGCTTGGAACGATAATCTCACCATATATATAACGAGACAGTCCAGTGGGGTTCTGTACCCACTGGAAATCTCTCAATTGATAGTTATTCTTGGATGGCAATGTTATATCGCCTGTTCCAATATGTATTTCTATATCTTTGCGCATTAATTTTGCGTATTAAGAATTTGTATATAATACCCTGTACTTGGGGTGTATATTAATGCAAAAGACCATGAATCTCCTGCACCTAATGCCATGCGGTTAGCACCATAATGTTTGTTATTTTTATAATCCCAATTGCCATTATTGTCAACTATTGAGCCGCCTTCTTCTTTCCCAGGACTATTTGACGCTGCGGATGCTGCTGATATACAACAATCAGATGACCCACTTCCACATATAACCCTAACTGGAACACAAAACGACTTTGTTTTGTCGCTTATGCCCAACTGCTCTCTTATTTGTGATAGCTTTGGGAAAAAGAAGTCATGTGATTCGCTTGCTCTATTGAACAGCAAAAACGTGGTGCCAAAACTAACATCCAAAACTGTTGCGTCACCAGATTTTGTGTATTCCATCACATACCCAGACTCAATTATTCCTCCATGAACTTGCAATCCACCAACAACTCTAAGTCCAATATTACGGTTAGCCACATTGTCAGATATTATTTGCGCTGCTGGGAAATACATATCTGAAATAGAGTTCATTTTTCTATAAATATAGAAAGCAGAACCACAATATGTATCATATTCTTTAGATTGTGTTGGGTCTGAACCTGCTCCAATTCCTATCTTCTGGAAGGCAATATCACCTTGATTGATATAACCAATAGACTGACACATTCTAACAAAATTGGGGCCGATTTGCGACATATTTATTTTACTATTTTCTGACCAAACTTGTTCCAATGTTAAGCCATCACCCCAATTATAGATATAATGATTATCAATAGAAAAGCCACCAATCTTACCAGATGTAGCTTGTATTTTACCTGTCATGGTCAAAGACCCATCAATATTCCAGCTAATATTCTTATTTGCCAAATAACCCGATCCATCCTGCTTCAACGCCCAAGCATTACCATTGGATAATAGCTCATCTGCATTTATCAGACTCGACTTAATCGTACCAGCTATAATTTGGTCTGCTCTAAGCGTACCAGTGTAAATGCCATGACTGTCTATTGTGGTCGTAACCTTGTCTGAAGATGTGGCATCATACACAGTTGCGTATGCGACATTCCAAGTTACTTCTTTAATTTGTGCGGTCTGTTGCTGAGTGGCATCGTCAATCCAAATGGATAAATCACTCTCACTATTACCTCCTGTGTTAATCTTCTGCTTATCAGTATCGTTATGCTTTAGCGCAAAATGATTGATTGTAGAGAATGTTCCTGTGCTGCCGCATTTCACAACACAAATATATTCTTCATAGCTTCCTGTTCCAAGCGTAGAAGTTATCCATATTGTCTTGCCATTGTCTCCATATTGATTATGGGCATTTTCTATCATCCACCCTTCTGGGATTTTTGCAACAATCTTAACGATAAACTCACCGTTAGCTCGTGACTTATTCGCAAAATAGAAACCACAAACTCTCCAATCGTTATATGACTGCCAACGATTACAAGAAATCTCCATAACCTTTTGAGTACTGTTAGGTGCTGTTGTATCGCTTATTATCTGCCTCTTGGCTGGAATATCCCCATTAGAAACGCTTGAACCGTCATACAAATCCTTTATGGTTGTGTAATTTGTAGTTCCATTATTTACAGACATATCTGTAACGATGCCCAATAAATTACCGTTGCACTCAAAGATTATCTGGATGGTGTCGGTGTTCGTAACGCTATCCTTTGCAGGCATAATCTGTACTTTCTTCCCACTTTCTAATGTAATGCCAGGCGAATAAGAGCTGGAAATGCTACCATCGCTGCTTATTATATTGACAGTTCTTACCAATACACCATTGCCATACGCATACAGTCCATATTGCTTAATCACATTGAGCAAATTGTCTGTTGAAACGGCAATTTTTACATTAGAGTTAAAATTCCACGGATAAAAATGTGTGTCATTCCATTTACCAAGCGTAAACTCTGGGTCACGGAATATCATCTGGCCAAAAGCTATCTTTTGAGCAACGCTGGCTGCTGAATTTGCTTTATTTATTCCGTTAGTCCAATTCAAACTTACGCTATTTGAAAATTGTACTTCTCCATTCTTATCCCACAAAATGTTACCACCAGCAATTGCGCCTGAACCATCGGCCTCCAGTCTCCATTTGTTGCCACGAATACCTGTACCGCTAAACGTCATGCTTCCTGCTTCATCTGTAAATGAACCAGCGTTCACCTTCTTAGAGCCTACAAACAAAGCATCATTCTCGATGTTCCAGTTCGCAATGGAACTTACTCCATTACTTCTTAACTTGAATATCTTATATCCGTTCTGGTCGTATGCGGCAAATGAGACACCATCTGTTTTGATTTTCATATAGATACCGCCATGAGCATCTATATAATCTGTCAAGCTGGATGATGCCAAGCTGTTAAAGTCAGTGCCATCAGCTACCGACATAAAGATGCCAGCATTTGCTGTATCAGAAACAATGGCTACATTTGGATTTGACAGCCTTTTAGTATTGAGGTTCCAGCCAACCATAGAACCAGATGATTCAGCAAATTGCACCTCTCCTTTAAGGAACGATACCGAACCGTCTGTGTCTATATACCAACTGTTGCCCCTCATGCCTTGCGAACCGATTGTTATATCTCCAGATGACGCTGTATATTTCTTCTGCATATTAACCTTTGCGCCCATATATAGAGAATCTGCATCAAAGCTCCAACTGGCAATCCGATTAGTTGACCCAAGCGAAAAACTGTTTTGTATCATGTAAAGATTATCGCCTACGCTTTTTCTGGGCAAATAACCTTGCAAGCCATACGAGTTAGCGTTGTCATAGAACATATAGACACCACCATTTTGCCAAACTGAACCTTTAATATCATTGACATTAAGGATGTCAGCTCCTCCAACACCAATGATATGTTTGGCACTATTCAAAGCAATATTAGTGTTGTACAGCACGTTCTCACCAATAGTCCAACCTCCCACATTGCCACTGGAGGCTTTGATACTTCCTGTGAATACAGCACTACCATCACTATTCAACATAACATTACCTTTTGCAAAGGTTGCACTGCCATCTTGAAACAATGACCATACCAGCTCATTCTTGCTTGTTCGGTAAAAGATATTGCCATCGGCACCAAGGCTAATTGTTCCGTTTTCATTTGATGTTGTTATACAATCACTTAGCACATTCCAACCACCAAGCATTGCTCCTTTGGCATTTACATGGAACACATCTTTGCCCTCTTTGTAGCCGTAAATACCAGCAGTGTTTGTATCATCTGGCCCGATATAAACGCCAGTAAGGGTCTTTAGTCCTTCTGCATTTTCAACCTTCTTGCCAACAAATATTTTTGGTGAAATCAAATAACTATCGCCTATAACGGTCTTATTACTCTCCCAATCAAGAATCCAATCCAACATGGAGGTCTCTCGTATGACAGAATAAGTGAACGTTACATCGGCCACAAACTCATCATCTGTGGTTATAGTGAATGTTAAAGCTCCACTCAATACATCTGAAGGAATACTGGTAAGTCGTATGCGTTTCGTGTAAGCGTCTATCGCTATTTGCTGATATGTGATAGCGGTATTTGAGAACGAAGCTAATGTCAACTTGAACGTATGTTTTTCTTCTCCACGAACTACAGTAATGTCCGTATAGGCATTTGTCAAGTCTGGATTTGTTCCGTCAAAATCTGCTTTGATAGCGCATGAGTCTGGAGTGAACAACACGGAATACGCATCATTCACATTTACCAGAGTTATTGAACCTTTTGCTATTGTTGCCATCTTGATTTCTATTTTATAAAAGAATAGGAAAGCCAATTCCATCAAAGGGCATTGGCTTTCCTATAAATTAGAAGGTGCTGGATGCTAAATTGAGGCTATGAATTTGTCCGCAATTTCCTTGGCATGTTTTCTCCATGCTTGCATTTCCTTAAATTCTGACAACGATTCCTCATCGCCATCGTCCAGTAGGTAGTTGTTAATCACAGCTGTCATTTCATCCGAAGAATATCTTGACTCAATGATTTTAGAAATCACAATATCTCGGCTGTAATTGCCAGCTGGAAGTGTAACAGCCAAATAGCTGTACCTTCTGCCTTCTGACCGTTCTCTTTTATTCAATTCTACTACATCAAAATTGATGGTGTATTCATTGCGCCCAAGATTTCTGTTGCATACAATAAACTGAGGCTCGACATCTGAATACTGATAATTCATGTTCATTCTTCTAAAAGTAATTTACGAGTTAGTTTATATTGATTCTTAATACATACTTTGGCGAATTTACCTTCTACATAGCAGCATTTCCAAAAGTATGTGCAATTCTTAAATAATTTACGTCTTATTGCGTAACTATTGCAATGTATCAAGAAACCGAAATAGCTATTCAAGGCGCATACTACTTGATCCAAATTATAATAGGCTTCCAATTCTTCATCTGGAGTTGCCATAACTGCTGCCTTGCATATTTTCTCAGCTTCATTAACACGATTAACCAGATTGCCGACTGTGCGATTGCTAAGATATATTCTGTCATATTTAATTACGCTTCCAACGAATTTTACACCATGTTTTACTTCTTGTAAATAGAACTTATCGTGATGTAATGTTAGATGCAACTTATTCTTCAAATACAAGTCTGCCATTCTATACATCTTTAATATATTGGCTTTCTTACGTCCTGTAATGCAAAAGTCATCTACAAATCTGACATATTTACATTTGTATCGTTTGCAAAGCCTCAACATATATTCATCAAAGAATGACATGTAGAAGTTGGCAAATAATTGACTGGTAAGATTTCCGATAGGCATACCAATCAAATACTCTGCATAGAATAAGCTTTTGTTGTGTTCGAGACGTTCAAACAACTCTGTCTGGCCTTTCTTTATACAGTTTTTCTGGGGTTCATGGCGCACAATAACCTGTACAAGATATATCAATGTGTCAATATCATCGCCCTTATAGTTCTCTTTTATGAATGGTATGAGCATTTCTTCCAATATCGTGCAATCAATACTCATAAAGAAAGAGCATATATCAAAACGACCAACGTATGCTGTATATCTATAACCGCCACTCACATCGTACATCTGGGTGGCGAGTCGCTGTACTGCTTTCTGTGTTCCAAAGTTCTTTCGGCAATTATACGACACGTTGTTTTGAGACTGGAATCGCTCTTCAAATAGTGGTTCCAATCTCAAACAAATCCAATGCTGCACAATACGGTCTCTGAAATTTGCAGCAAACACTTCTCGCAATTTAGGTCTGGTTACACAAAAACAAATGCTTACCGTAGGGTGGTAAGCACGTTCTTTTACTTCAGTTGCGAGCAGGGGTAAACCTTCTTCAAAAATAAGTCGATATAGAGTGCATTGAGTACTGGTTTTCTTGCGTTTGCAACAATCGTAAAAAGCAATTAACCAACTTTGTATATCTTTATCAGTTGCGGAGACTACCCTCACAACGTAGCTGTTGTACTTGTTGTTGTTGTTGAAGTTACCATTACCGAAGTTGACGTTCCATGCGTTCCAACTGTTGTTCTCGGAACTACTCCAGCGATTAGAGGACTGTGCTGCGCACACTATCTTGTTCTTAACTAAGGTATTCACCCCAGTGGTGCGCCCATTTAATAAATATATACTACTTGTTTTCATTCGTGAATGTCAACAGGGCCAATGCGTGTTTCTACTTTCTTCCTCCATTTACCTAATTCAGTCATTATCTTATTCATAGACAATGCGAACACAGATAATTGGCGATCGTTGAGGATATGTATTGTAGCACTTCTATCAGAATACTCTTTGAGTATCTTCACCGCTGTTTTCACTTTGGTCATGTGTAGCAACACCATATCAATGCAATCTCTAACATCATTCCAGTTCTCTGATTGCAATCCCAACGCAACAGAAGTAAGTGCATCACTCATATTAGTGGTACACTCTTCTGCCAAACAACGAAGTGCAATTATTTTCGGAACTCGTGCTGATACAGGTATAAACCATATCATAACATTTTCAATGGAGCGATATATAGATGATTGCGCTGCTTTCATATTTCCAGTATTTTAATACACGTCTATATCAGACTTAATTATATATGTTTACTTACGAATAGAGTCTTAGCTTATTAAGGTTTATAAACAAGTAAGAAATTTAGACCCGAATGTAAGATTCGGGTCTAAATTTCTCTAAAATGCGGAGACTGCCCTCACAACGTAGCTGCTGGACTTGCTGCCGGTGCTGAAGTAACCATAACCGAAGTCGACGAACCATGCGTACCAACTGCCGTTCTCGGAACTACTCCAGCGAAGAGAGGGCGTAAAATCAGTCATCTTGCCAGAAGCTAATGCTGCCTTAAAGATATTCTTATCATCATCCTTACCTCTTTGATAATACCAATACAAACGAGCAAGTTCACCAGAAGAAGGCAAATACCAATTGTGCGCCTTAAATCTATCAGCTAACTCTTCACCTTCCAACAAGCCTTTCGGCTCGTATGCGTAACAATATGAAGCCGCTGGATAATAGTATTGCTGATATTTCACCGCACTCATATTGGCAATTATCTTTTCTATACACTCACGAACATTTTCAATCTCTGTTTGAGTGATTTGGCTATTCACATACTGTGCGGATGGAATAGGATAAGATATAGAATCCAATATCTGATTGCGATGCTGGATGATTGCCAATGTGTGTTGTTGACCACTTGGAATCTTTTTATCTCCAACATATCCAGCTCCAATCATGCTTTTCTGTTCTTCTGTCGGCTTGACTAATTGCAAGTCTCCTGCTCCTGTATTGGCAGCAAATCCTGTCTTGAATCCATACTTATCGCCACTGTCTTCATCACGATAATTATTGTCTCCAATATACCATACAGAATTATTGTCGGAACGTGGTTCCAAGCCAGAGCTTCCAAAGTCAGTGATGCCTGCAACATTATATGCGTCATTCATGCCTTCAATTTGAATACCAGAAATGACATAATTGTTCATATAATCAGGGTCTGTATTACCAGTATATCCGAACAATCCCCAAGGACATGATGTTGCACCATTAAGACATTCCATGTCTTTCAGTGCTACCATTCTTCGGTCTGGAGTACCATCACTATTATTTTCAGCCCCAATATAAAAACATATTCCAATAACTGTCTTCAAAGGATTCAACATATCGCTATATGTGCCATCTGAATACACATAATCACCTAACTCTGCTTGGCGGTCATACAAATACAATGGGAAACTTGTTTCCATTGTTCTGTCTGTAGTTTCCACAACACATTTCAGCGTAACAGTCAAAGCTGTTGTTGAAATCTTATTACAAGTAACAACTCCTGTTTTCTCATTCACAGAAGCGTATGCAGATGTTGTGAGTGACCATTTGATTGACTTGAAATTGTTGGCATTTGGACTATTTGGAATCAGCGTAAACTGGCGAGAACCAGCCCCTCTAAACGTATTGTCACCAGCAATCTGTATGCTACTGATTGTACGCTGGACGTATGAAATAAACAACGAATTGCTTTGCGAGTCTATATCGCCAAAGCGTTCCATAAGTTGCTTTTTCAATTCAAACGTCATATATTCACTGGCTGCAAGCGTAATACTTCCAGTAATTTTCAAGTTATCAATAGTGAGCAGCCACTTCAACAAGTCTATTGTAGCGTTCTTCCAGTTCACGTCTTTTACTGTAAGTGCTTGCAACATTCTGGATGGGTCTGTCTCATTATGTTTTGCATCATACAACTCTGCAATCGTCTGATACAAATCCAACTGACCAACATTCTCACCAATAATAAACGATGTCAAATAATTGTATGCGTCCAATGTCAATTTAGACAATTTCGGCAGATTATTGATTTCCAATGCTGTAAGATAACCTCCAAGCTGTATGGATGTCAATAACTCTGAAGCTGGGAATTTAACACTTGTTATTTTTGTGTCTCGGATATCAACTGTTGATAATCTGGTACAAACCGATAAGTCAAGCTGGCCACCTAACAATTTCTCGCCTTTCAGCGAAATATTCTTCACCAAAGCTGTAGTGACATTCAATCTGGTAGGACGGAACTCTGGATTCCCGATTGGGTTTGCAATAATCTCTACCAGTCGCTCACCTTGTAATGAGAAGTCATTAGTCGGCTTCACAGATAAGTCACCAATATTACCAAATGAACGATAATAGTTACCGCCTTTCAATCCACATACTGTATCTCCCAAGTTGCCACTATTATCAATGACAAAGTGATAGGTTTCAAATGGCTTTACTCGAACGTGAGGGTTACGCAAAGTCTGACCAACTCGTGCTGTCGGATAAAGATACTGGTGTGGTGTCACATCCAATATTGCTGTTGGTGCGCTTCCGTCTATTCTTGGGTAAGTATTGAATCCAAAGCCATTACCGCCATTCAAGGCAAACTCACCATAAGCAGCATACGAAGAAGCATACACAAGTCTACGTTTCATGTATTGCTTTTCGGCTTGCAACTGGTCTCCTAATGACTGAGAGATAGGCTTCACATTACGGTCACTGACATATTCCAACATAGTCGGGTACTCATAACGAATACGAGCTGTCTCATTAAACGCTACAGCTGGGAAGTACTCTTGGATAGAGAAGAAGTACTTCTGTATACAGCCCCAAGGTGACTTTTCAATACCCTTCTTCTGATCTTCTGCGGTAATCAATCCAGCCATTTCGTTCAAAATGGTGTTCATCATATTAGCCAATTCATTATTGCCACCTTCCCACATCAATTCAATCAGATTAAAGAGTACGTTACCACCACCTTCTGTATAGAGTAATTCGCCTTCATCTGAATACGGATGCAAGCGGTCTATATAATACGGCTTAATCTGATAACCAGAGTTGTCCGTTTTGAAGATAGTGTCCAAATCGTCTTGATGCAGTTCTATCAAGTGCGTAATCGGATCAAGGGCATAATATGTATTCTTAGAGCAGTTGTCCGTTCCAGCTATCAAAAAATTTACAAAGCAGTAATGGAACTGCAATGATTTCTTATTGAAGTAATCACCGATTTCTTCTCTCGCTTCTGCCACTATAGCAGAGATAAATGCAGTATTAAGCTCTGACCATGCGCCTGTAGCTATATTGCTAATGGCACTATTATACAACGTCTTTAAGTTTTTTGTTGCATATCCACTTGGATTAGATGAGTCTGGCAAACCAGCTGGAACCCATTTCTTATCAACAAAGTCATAGCGTACCACGTCATACAACGATGTGCCGCCTCCAGCTTGTGTCATCCAGTATTGATAAGAAGTGTCAACCGTAGTATCATCCTGGAAAGTGGAGAAGTTGCCATCTGTATATGGCTTAATGCGTGGATTGTGCATGAACAGCCAGTTCCATGCAGTCTTATAGTAGTCGGTAATCGTATCTAATGGCTGTCCTTTTACATGTCCCTCATCATCCGATGCTTTGTATGTAAGACCAGCGTCAAAGTCTATATTGCCATCGCCAGCATATTCAAAATACTCTTCATCAGCATTATATATCACCTTATCGTCCCAAGGAACACGCATATCCGTCAAAGGCTTATTGTTATCTGAACCTTCCATCATGGCGAAGTCTGGGAACTTATCAGACGAATATCCCCATGTCTTCTTATCCATCTTACCAGGCCCGAATGTACCTAAGCCGTGGAATACAGGCTCTGAATCATCTGGAGTCTGGATGAAGTAAAGCACAGGACGCTCCAACACAGCAACTCTTGCTTTCGGATTCGCCTTTTGCATGGAGTTTTGACCAGCAATAGCTGTATGAAGCAAGTTGTAAAGCTCCGTTGCACCTTGTTTATGGCTCTGCATAGATGAAGCATAATTGATTTTCAATACCAATTTAGTGGCAGCTGGAACATCATCGGTAAGCTGATAGGCATTGCCTCTTTCATCACCATTACCGTCTATCCAACCGTCATCAGTAATCGAATTGCCATCATCACCTTTCATCTTGTTTATGTCCCACTGCTGATTCCACCAATAGTAGGTCTTAGCAGTAGAGCCTTGTCCTTTGTCTGGAAGCTTACCGTATTTTTTGCCAATAGTTCCGCTATGCGCATTGTCTGGTGTGCCATCTTCATTTAGCAAGGATATTTCCAACCATCCTGTCTGATTATTTGTTGCAAAACGATATGTCTCATAGCCGTGCCACACAAGTACGTTGTATTTTTCCTTGGCAAGCGCATAATTTATCTCACCGTTTTGTACAATAGCATTAGCGTTACGGAAAGCAATTTTATCTTCAGATGTAGGCAATGTACTACTATAGTCTTGCATACAATCATCAGAAGACAAGGCTTTCTGATAGCATCGGATTGAATAAATGTCCACATCTGCATCGTCTTGTCCGATTCTAATGCCGCCATGCCCCATAGACGAAATAAATTCGTTGGCTGTTGCTGTGTCGAATGGGAACTCTCTATTCAAAACGCCATTGATAAACACACGCACAAGAGATACTGTTGTTGAATTTGTTGAAGAAGAACGTAGGGCGTGAACTACATTGATAGCAATATGAGTGCGCACATTCTCCATCCAGCCAAAGTTCTGGTCTGCCTCAGTTGACTGTGTAACGGTGTTGATATAGCCATCAAGCGGACGCATTAACAATCCAAGCGGATTACCTGTTGCCTGGATGATCGAGCAGCATTGGATGATCGGGTCTGACTCGTTGGTTACATTGCGAATCTTAAAATCAAGCTCCAATGTCATACTTGATGCTGTGTTGCTCTTGAAATTCTCCCAAGGCTCATAAGGTATTGTTACCTTTTGTCCAGCCAATACACGAAGAACACTTTGCTTGTCTTCAGCTTTAATCCATCCGTCATTTACAAATCCAAAATTCTCAAATTTAGCTCCAGACAATTCAACATTGCCTTTTGCAGCATTTAAGATTCTGGCAGGATTTGGCTCGCTATTGTTTCTTACTTTCGGATTCAAGAAGAAGTCAACACCACTTGTAGGACTAAACTTCTCTGTATTGTCAACGGTTATGATTTCAGATTCTGCTCCTGTCGATTCCTTCAAGAAATTATATTCTTTACCGCCAACAACTCTGTAAATATGCAAATAAGAATAAAGAATGTCATCGGAATCATTCTCCACCTCAACTGTTGTTTCTACAGAATTAGGCGTATTTGGCGTTGTCTCATTCTCCAGTCGCAAATACTCCGTCACATTGTCATAATCACTCATAACAATGGCAATGCTTATAGCTTCACTGGTCGGATTATAAACCGCATAGTCGAACAACACAATCTGCTCGTAATTCACAACCTTTGTCTTTAGGTTCTGAACAAGCAAGTAAGGAGTCATATCCTCTTCATTTGCAACGAGCATGAATGAGTTTACAATATGCTCTGATTCAAGTTCCTTTCCAGAACCATCTACGCATGTTACCCATGCCTCAACCGTATGAACGCCATGATTGATAATCTTGACAGGTTGAGAGCTGGTGTCATTAATTGCTGCTACTGTATATGCAGAAGTTGTGTGAGTGTTTGTGCCTATAGAGTAAGTAATCTCTCTGAATCCGTCTTGCCCATCAGCGGTTTTACCACTTACCTTCAAATGCAACGTTTTCTTCACGCCAGCACCATATATATAATAAGATGGCTGGAGGTAGTCTGTGGTTACAGGGTGGTAATACTCTGAAGCCAACTCTACTCTTAATGTAGTAAGTACAATTGATTCAAAGATTATAGGATTTGATTGAGTGCCGAATCCTTCATCGTAGACATATACACGCACACGGTTACTACCAGTTGACAAATAGCTGGTAATATCAATTTCATCATAGTCAGCTGCGATATTCTTGGAAGCCATAGCCATTGTGCCTTGTATAGTCCACTGACCATTTGCATAGGTCTGGATATAAAGCACACCGCTGTTACCTGTATCATAACCAGCCGATGTACTGGTATACAATAAGTGCAATGTGGCTTTACCTGTAATACTTACCATAGATTTCAAATCGTCAGTTGTTTTCAAACTGACTTCAGAACCTTCTGCTGTATAAGGCAAAGTTACAACACCATCAACAGGCTTGTACTCATTGGTTCCCATCTTCACCACTTTAACGCTGGCTTGATTCTCCTGCACAGCTTGCACTAAGGTATTCCATTCATCAGAAGTCACCTTCTCGTTGGCTGGAACGGTCTCCGTTGCTGCTTGCTGGCTGGAGTTTGGCTGCTTGTTAAGCAGTTTTGAAATGTCTGTTGCCATAATTTTTATTGAGATTTTTGTTCACTGTATAGATGAATAGTGATTCTCACCATTGGCAAAGGGTAGAAAATCTCAATTATTTTATCTCCACCCAGCAATTTGTCTGGATGGAGATAATAAAGATTAAGCAAGAATAACAGGGAAAGTATATGGGAATACTGAACTTCCGTTCTGTAATTCGCACACAAACAGGTCACTACCTGTAATCTTATATCCCAATACTATTTCTTGTTGTGTTCTGTCAATTGCAGCTTGGAGAATGTTACCATTAGCGTCTCGCTGCTCATTCCACCAACCGTCAATTTCATTCTTTACATCTGGCAAATGAAATTTCTTCCAAACGAATGTAAAATTATCTTTGACATACTGAGGGTCAACCAGTTTACCTTGATAATATACGTCTGCATGAAGTATAGTTGAGCAACTGCCGTTCTTGAATGACTTTCCTTGATTGGAAGTAACTTCCACAGTATATCCGACAATATGTTGCTTACGAATAGTAAAAGTGTCACTATATGTATTTGCGCCTATTGTTACTGCACATTTTAATGTTAGCACACTGCCATCATTCCACATAGACGAATCTGGATAGACCACATACTGCTTTGCATTTGCAGATTTTATCTTAATCCATTCATTGTCTTTTAAGTAGTACCATTGACGTTGGCTGGACGTTGATGTGATATTTTCTTCTTCAATATTAAGTGTTATCGTCTTAGGATAAAACTCTGTAGCTGAAGAAGATTCATCGCCCATCATGGTGAATGTATCTGCTCCGTTGATTTTGATAGACTTGCTGGAAATCTCTTTACGGACGGTTGAATCCAAATTAGACCAGTTCAATGTTACGTTCTCGCCAAAAGTAACCTTACCATCGCTATCCCATTCAATATTCATATTTGCGAGATAACCAGAACCATCAACTCTCAACAAGAATGACTTCGTGCGTGTACCAATACTTCCAGCTCCATCAAAATTTAATTGAAGTAACGGATTCTGAATTGTACCACCAATACCACCACGACTAAACCATGCGCCATAATCTTCACTGAACTTTACTACTTCATCTGTCGGCTGGTATTGGGTAACGGTTTTGCCTTCCTCCAATTGTGGTGCTGACAGATAAACAAGCTCTTCAGCTCCATCTTCATCGCCTTCAAAGGTTGGCGCAAGAGATATAAGCAATGGTGTATTATCATCAACTCCTCCATAAAGTTCAAAGGTTACGCTTTTCCTTTCCCAAACAAGACATTGACTGGAAGAGAATCGAAAAGTGCCGACAACATGACTGTTCTGCAAGACTGAAATTTGACACGCTTTCTTAGCATATAGCCAGAATGAAAGACAATACACCTTACCGATATGCTCTTTCAGCCAACTTGCTTCCTGCGCCTGTATCTCAACTTCATTGGAAAATGAATACACCTTGCCGACACCACATGGTGCTGCAACATCTTTATTTATATCTATTCCAGACGTAAAATTGACATCCAACGAGTTCAAAAACGCATTGCGATGTATCTTTCCAGCGTAGAATGTTGCTGCAAATCCATTCTCATCACCAGCTGTCAGTGTGCCAGATACATGGGCAGAGCCAGAAGCGAAAAGTTTCTGGAAATAACCGCCATAGCTATCAAGTTGTCCGAATACAGGGTCTACCAACCCAGACAGCTTACCGACACGAATTTGGCTTGCATCATTAAAATTGGTTAGACTGGAGAGCAATATAATATTGAAGTCGGCAATTTCAACGCTATCCTCGTGGTTGCAATCACGCTGTAGCTTAAATGTGCGTAAATGTCTGCCAGACCAATCTATCGTGACCACATGGAGCTTATATTGCCATTCTGTCGTTACTGGTACATCAAACTCAGCATCTGTATGTTCACCATTAGTATAACCCAACGATGCTTTCCATGTTTGTTCACCACTTCCTTTGATTTTATATGATATTACAACACGATTTGGATTTGCAACATATTCATAAAAATCCTGGGAGATACCGATTGGAATATTGTCTTCTGTAACAGATACACCTAACTTCAAGACACGATTGTTATCTTGTTGCGTCTCTTTGTATTCGCCATACGCCTTACCTTTATTGATTATGACATACTGAGATTTTGGATCTTCATAATCTGCGCTTACATCTTCTGGCCAACACAAACTCTGATTTCTGCCAATTCCATCAATAACGTCCATATATGGAGACTCTTGATCAGAAGCTGTCAGATACAATGCTCCTGAACGTTCTTCATCAAACAGATTGGTTATTCTGGCGAAGTCAAGTAATTGGTCACTGGATGGCGCATCACCTTCCAGTAAGGCTCCAATAAAATAATCTCGCTCTACTATCTCTTGCGTTTCCTCATCAACAACAGTTTCCTTTCCGTATGTTAATACACACATCAGAGAGTATATGAGATTTTTACCGTCAAAATATTGCCGCCTTACTATATCACCAGTTTTCAAGCCTTGCGTCTTCTTAGTATCGTGACGCAACGATACCTTGTATTTCTTATAGTTGAATAAAGCCATTTATAAAACTTCTTCTACGAGGTCTCCAGAACAAGCATCACTTACCCATAGAGAGCCATTTGTAACCGATATTTTCTGGACTTCCAGTTCATATATGCGCATCTTCTTACGCACAGTCAACTCATCAAACGTTGCTGCATAACCACCATATAGCTTGCTATTCATTACAGCCCAGCCATATCCAGCGAAACCGCTTGCAAATCTCTGGGAGCTTAATGCGCCTGTGAAATAAGCATTTCCTTGATGTTTTATGCCATCTGTAACACCTTCCAGATAAACTGCATCAGCAAAATACAGCACATTTTCAGCAAGCCGTGTCTTGTATTTTTCACTGGAGATTGAGAAAGCGGAAGATTCTACAGGCTTTGACAATCTAAAGAACTCTGCTTCTGTGTCAAGCTCCAACGTAGCTGACCATTCTGAGCTTTGATTCTTAAACAGTGATTCTGTCTGAATGTATCGAAAACTGAATGGGATATGCTCTGTTTTTGGCACATCATTCAACACTCTTATATATGGTAACGAGCCATATAATATGGTGTTGGTGTCATCTGCATACATATTGGGGGCAGTTTCAAGTTTGCCGAAACGAACCTTCTTATAAAAAGCAACACCACACTCCACATCGGAATTATGGTACGTTCTTAATACAGTATCACCCGACGCACTGCATCCAGCTTCCAATGAGTTTCTAAAATGTCCATCGCCATACTGACTGATAATCCTATATGAACTATTGTAGTCCCAAATCTCCGTCTGAAGTGATATTCGTGTGGTTTTGACTTCTCCATCACTATCTCCAAGGTTCATTACTTTGCCTGGCGATGCAATTGATATGATGTTGCTATTCTTACCACCTCTCACCTTGATAATATACGATTCTCCAAATTTAATACCACATGTCGGGGCTATTACAAGGTCTGAAATCAATGCTACATGGCCAGTTTCTTTATTAGCATCATCCTTAACAGAATATAACATCTTCTTGCCATATTCACCTAACTCAAAACCATACAAAGCTTTCAGACCACCTTTTTGCTCATACGAACCTTCAACAATAAGGTCTCCATACACATGAGCATTTTTCATCGTCCAATCAGTGTCCTTGTTGTTGCAGTTACCGCTATGGTAGAACTCATTCTCGCCCATAGATATACCATTCTGCGTTATCTTAAAGTCACCAATTGACAGCGAGCCATCAATACTAACCTCACCAGCAAATTGAATGTTCTGACATGCAAAATTTAACTTATTGTCTGCAATCCACATAGTCTGGCTTTCCCCAAAATATAAGCCAGCATCCGACAATACAAGCTTTCCTGTAACAGTCTCATCTTCATCAACAATAAGATTTCCATAGACATGGGCAACTTTCTTGTCGCTCGCATCTATTGTAACATCGAAAATCATCTTATTGTCATATCCTGCCTGGAAGCCATACAATGCTCCAAGCATACCTGTCATAGAATCACCAGAACGTGAGATATAACCAAGACCACCGCCTCCTCCATCGCCAGAGCCGCCACTGCTTACCGTTGAAATAATGGCATTTGCCATCATGTAAGCAGAATTTTTCATTAATATCTGTGAGTATTCAGCGAGTCCTTCTGCTATTTTTTCATTATTTATAGAGCCGTCTTCATTCAAGGGTGGGTTTTCCGAATAGTCTGGTGCATCTACTTTATTCGCTTCAGTCATGCCCTGGAAGAAGCGACTGTACAAATCATATAAGCTGGACTTCTTATCCAGGCTCTCTTCATTGAAATTTAACTTTGCTTCTGCCATTATTTCTGTACTTGTACTTTCTTAGTCAAGAATCCGCTATGCGAAGACTTGAACGAATTAATCTTTGATTTCAAAGCTATGAACTGTGCCATATTCAGAGGTGGTTGTGGGCCAAGTTGTGTGGTTGTCTTTATCTGACTGATATAGCCAACAATATCCATCAATATGTCTGCTAATTGACCACCAAGTACAGCATCATCGGTTCCACTATCACTACCCAAATAGACAGTTCCATCTTCTACCTTTACTTTGGAACCTCCAAATTTCATAGTGCTTTCACTGCCATTCAGCTCCAACTCTGCCTTATCGTGCGCTGCTCTTATCTTATCGTGGTTCTGGATATATTCGCTCTCAGCATCGCCAACAGCTGCGTATATTTGATTGCCATCCATAGATAATGATGACTTATTCTTATCATCTTTATCTTGAACTTGGGTCACGATAGAATTTTTCTTGTATGTTGTTTGAGAATACACGCCTGTCTCCTCCAATTCGTTGACATCTGGAGAGTCTTCATCGCTTTCGTTAAACGGTTCTCGTTCTTTCACGCCTACTGTGATAGTGTCATGTGAATCGAGCTGGATGATGTCTACATGGGAAAACATGGAAACATACTCTGTATGACTTGCAGGATCGGTCACTATGGTGACTTCAGAATACAGCTTAGGAATAATAACCATTCCATTCATATTGTTTTGCATGGCACTTAGCAATACACCTTCATGTAAACCTACTGGCATATCATCTGTTGTTTCAAATGCCATAGTAGGGTATTCTTGAACGTCTACCGTACCAAACAGCTCATCGCTTTCATCAGAATGAATCTTACAGACATATCCTGTGACTCTACCAGTATCGTGAACCGTATTTGTACTTGGGTCTACCAAACCACGCAAGGCTATCTTTCGGATAGCCTCACGGATGGTCTGGTTCTGACTCAAATCACTATGTAGTTTTCTTGTCATTCTTATCTTCAGACTTTATTTTTGCAATGCAATATGGCAACTTTATCGTCTGACGATAACCACCAGTACCAAAAGTTGTCGAAATCTCATCTACTAAATAATAGCCGTTTTTGGCTGGATGGCGTTTGTCTGTAAGTTGAACTTTTTGCGCTGTCTTCAAGTTCAAGTCACCAAATAATGTTAGCTGTCCTTCAATACCGTTCATATTATAGCTTTCAAAATATTTGATTGCTTCTTGCAACAATGCTTCCTTGGTAATGCCTATTTTGCGTGACATATAAGGAATTACGGTATATTTACTTAAATCTACTCTATCTTTCGATTTTGTAAGAGGGGTTGCACCTAACTTCATGGCTTTCTTTGACAACTTTGTTTCGTTCATCACTTGCCATTTCTTAGAGCCTTTCTTACTTGAATTATAATCTGGATTCTTGCGAATGGTAATATGATAGAACTTATCATCCTTATCTAACCCTGTAGCCTCAACAGCTAAAAAGTCCTTGTCTGTATTCATCAATGTCAAACCATTGTTGGCAACATGATAATCAAAAAGGATTTCTGGAATATCTGATTTATTGTCGCTATAATTCAGCACAGAATCCTTACCAGGATTGGAAAAATAAGAGCGTCCAACAGCGATGTAGGGCGTATCTCCGTTAAATCTAACAAAAGCAAACACCTTATACTTGCTCCATTCAGTCAACACATCCGCTACAGTCAAATCACTGGTCAAATTTACCTTTCCTATATTGATTTCACATGACTTAGTTTCTGGGTGCAATGGCAAACCACTATCTTTTAGTAACTTATATTTCCCATTATCGGCTAAAAAGTCATTTACTGTCATGTTTTTCTTTGCTGTGACCTTTGGGCATGTTATCTTCTTTAAGCCACTGGCAAGATTCTCACATTGTATTTCAATAGGAGTATCAATGCTACATTTTGTAATATAGCCTTCAAACATAACCTTCAATTTCTCCTTATACTTTTTCAATTTGTCGCTGTCATTGAATATAGACTTCTTGTTTGCATCAAGCTTTGTGAGAGCTGCAATCGTTGGGTCTTCTGTATATCCCAAGTAAATCCGTATTCTCTGACCTACCTTGAAATCTGCAACAGAAGCAACCTTTGAGTCGGTTCTGGTGGTTATCAATACTCCAGCATCATCAACAGTTGCCGACACCTTATTGGCATTTTCTTGTTCATTCAAAGTGGTGATGGTCTTTTTAATGACCGTGCCACGAGGAAATTTTACCGATGCTGTGCCTATCAACTTTCGATACGAATCATCTATCTGGATGCTTTCTACCTCAGTTATACGCAATGGGCTTTCTGGTTCTGCCATTGGTTTCTTCGGGTCTTTCATATCCCAAATCTCTATAAGAGAAATGAGGATATGAAAGCTCGGCTGTCCTTTTACTGCTGCCATTATATCTTATCTACGAGTTTATCAAGACCGTTTCCTGCCGCATCTACGCCAGCATTTACCGTAGAGCTTACAGCAGATGCTGCTGCATTTGCAACAATCTCAGCATACTTATTATTCAAAATCAATTTATACCACTTGCTCATTGGGCTTACTTCTATCTCACGATTAATGACAGCGATAGTATCTGACTTCACTACAACATCTTCATCTGGTTCAACAGCAACACAAGTAAATGTATATGGCTGGATGTTCTTGAACTCTTGATTTTGCATATTGAAATCCTTAATGATAATCTTATCCACATTAAACTGCTTGAATTGGAAGTGATTAACATTTACAACACCGCCATATTGCATAATCTGGATAAACTTCTTGACATCATTTTCTGGATATACTCCTTCCTCATTGCTGACAATCTCACCAGTAACCGTAAAGTTCAAGTCACCCCCAGACACCAACTCTTTACGAGTATAATCACGACCTTGTACGGTAGTCATAACTATATTCTTTGAGCTTTGAATAGCAACATCTGGATTGATGTCAATAAAACAAATGGTTTTTGTTGTGTAACTGTCCTTTACTTGTTTATCACCAACAATTTTAACATCTTCAACAAGTATATCTGTATCACCATCATAAAATAACATGAGAGATTCTGGAACGGCATTGCCATACTTGTCTTTGGCAATAATGGTATGACCACCATCTGCTGTTATACGCCCCCATTCTTTCATTTGGGATTCACGGTTTCTAATGAGTTGCACCTGATTGGACTTTTGCTGTTCCAATACAGTCTTACGCAATGTTTTCTCCAGATACCTTTGATACTTCGGGAATAGTTTATTTATCTGTCCCTCAATCTCAGACATAGCAAGTTGTTTTGCCACATGAACAAGAACAGACTTGTATGCCCGATTGTTTCTATAAATCACTTCTTGCGCTGGGGAATGTGTGTAAGCCCATGAAACGCTGGAGGCTGCATTAGCAGCAGCCTTACCAGCATTAAATTTCACGTTACCCCATATATCTCCTATGAACGACATTGTTTATCCATGCCAAGTTTCATCAAAATCATGTACTACGTCAACAAGTGCCTGTGTAAGCTGTTGCTTGACGTTATCAATTACTTCTCTATTATCCTTCTTGCTCAAATCTATTGACTTCACATTCATCAGATTCTCAATCTTTACAATCACCTGTTTAGGTGCTGCTGTCTGATTGTTATAATGCTGTTTGTAATCAGCCTGGCTTGCGCCCTTCGTATTGTGTGTCGCTGGAGTGATAGAACCGTTGCCGCCACGACCGTTACGACCAGTGCCTTCTTTCTTTTGATTTCTAACAGTGCCTTGCATTGTACTATTGTCCATCGGCAACATTACGCTCCATCCAGAACCGCTTACAGGGTTCCACATACCTGTAGATGAATTATACTGATATGTAACACCATTCACAGTCTTCTTTTCACCATTTTTTGCAGCGTTATATTCAGGATGTCCATTATTGGCATTAAAAATAAAACCGCCTGCAAATGTATTTAACTGTGTGGCTAATGACAGTAAATTAGTTGCTGCGTCTTGCGCTGGTAAACCAAGCGCATCAATCACTTTAACCAGGCTTTCCAACTTTTCTTTTGCTTGTTCTGCTTGTGTAGTTGTCTGCCACTTTCCATTGTCAAAGCCTAATGCTTTTGCCCAATCTACAGCTGTCTTCTCTGTATAACCAGCAAGCCATGAACCAAGTTCCGCATTAACGGATGAAATGAATTTTACTACAATATCTTCTGTTAATGTCTTGTTGTCAATAGCATTAAAATAAGCATCAACATTCTTCCATACGTCAGCATTTGCACCATATAATCCATTCATACGGTCATACAAACCTTGCTGATAAGCGTATGCATTAACTTTATCTGCTGCCGACCATGTTTTCAGATCATCCATACCCCAACTAAATACATCTGGATATGTACTTGGCGATGCTGTTATAGTGCCATAATTTTTTTGCCAATCACTCTTGATTTTATCGAAGTCTTGACGATTACCGTGCATCATGGCTGCATACAAGCTATTTTGTATTTGTTGTATTGCCATAGCTCCTTGTGCGCCATTTACACCTTCCAAATATAGAGCAGCCATTGCAGCCATCACATCTTTCTGGTCATTGCTCCATTTAGGGTTTGTCAATTTATTTGTATTACCTTGTATGTCTACCCAATAGTAATTATCATCTGGCGAATTATAAAAAGCCCTACCATCTGGATGGTTGAAATAATTAACTCCAGTCAATTTCAATGCTTTCAAACCATATTCATTAACAGCGGATATTGCATCTTTTGCCATGTCTCCAGATCCCATCCAAAAAGAATCTCGTGCATCAAATTTGTCAATCCACTCATTATAGACTTTACCATCCCAATTTGTAGTATCTTTATTATTGCCAGTCGAAATACCAAGCTCCTCATTGCGAAGTCTTATTCTTTCTTTAATAATGTCATTTATACTTAGTTCCTTATTGTTGACTAAGTTAAGATACCTTTCTGTTGTGGTATAGTGGTCTCCACTAAGCATACCATTTTCATCTGATAATGAACCAAGACATTTTGTTATGGCTTCATGGGCTTGGTTTGCGGCATTATTCAAATTTACCATATATGCAATAGCACCGCCAACAGCAATAGCACCAGCAACACCCCAACCAACAGGGCCGCCAGCCATTAACCCAGCCATCATGCCTATACCGCCAATACCAGCACCAAGAGTACCCCAAAGCGAATCCTCGCCACCAATTGCCTTGCCTATTTCATTACCAGCCAAACCTCCGACAACTCCACCTATAGCTGGGAGTAGTACACCGCCAGCACTTGTTCCACCAGAAGCAGTGACATTCTGATTGCGCACAGGCGCAACTCCTCCGTACATTCTTAAATAGCGTTCTTGCACATCAGGTCTTGCTGCTGCAAATTTTTCGCCAAAACGTCCAGTATTATAGCTATTTCCCCAAAATTGACCAAGACCAAATCCACCGTCCACTAAGTTTTTAGCAAAGCTCAACATACCAACAGATTTAATTGCAGAAGCTAAAGCAACAATCCTACCTGTCAACAAAAATATCTGACCAGAAAACTTAACAATGCCAGAAACGCCTAAAAATGCAGCCTTGAATACTCTCATCAAAGACAATATAGGCCACATCTTTAATTGAAACTCTACAAAAGTCTTAATTATAGGTCTAAACTGCTCGTAAAAAGACAACAACTGCTTCGTAACTTCATAAATCATTTTCGCAAAATCCATCAAGTCTTTTGCGGTTTGCTTGATAAAGTTTTTCGCTTCATCTGTCTTTAACCAGCTTGTAATGCTTTGCAAGAAATTCTTTATCGGCTGCTGTATCTCATCAAACGCTTCAATACCGTCTTCTGTAAACATAGATGTAAGCTGCGCCCACAAACCTTGAATAGTATTTTTCTTTTCGTCAGCTAACTGCTTTGCAAGACCTTCAGACATAAAGTTAGCCTTAATGATGTCATTCCAGCCCTCTACATCATTAGCCAACGACACAGCTCCTTGTGCTGCTGTTTTATGGAATATCTGGTAGTAATCAGACAGCGACAAATCTTTCTTGTTCAAATCTTCAAAGATGTCAACAACATCACGCATATTACCGTTCTTGTCTGTACGACTTACACCTATGCGCTTCCATGCTGCTGCCTGTTTCTTTGTAGGATTTACAATATTTGCCATGATGGTACGCATTGTTGTACCAGCCTGGGAGCCTTTGATACCAGCGTTGCCAAGAATACCCATTGCAGCAGTAGCTTCCTCAAACGGAACATCACCAGCAGACAATAGTGAAGCAGAATACTTATACGCCTCTGCAATCTCCATCAATGTAGTATTTGACTTTGTAAAAGTCATCGTCATAATATCTGCTGCTTTGCGAACCTTTTCTGGGGAGATATTGTAACCTGTCATAATGTTTGTTACAACATCTGCTGTCTCACCAAGGTCGGTATCGCCAACAAGAGCAATATCTGCTATAGGCGCAATTGATTTGTTAATTGCGTCTACATCAAAACCAGCCATTGCCAAGAACTTAGAAGCATCAGCTACTTGTGGTGCTGTGAACTTAGTCTGTACACCAACATTGCGAACCTGTCGCTCCATAGCAGCGAATCGCTCCTTGAAATCAGCACGCTTATCATGCGCACCAAGGATATTCTCTGCTGTCTTCATAATATTATTGTACTCTGTATAATCCTTCACAGAGTTACTGATTAATGAGCCGATACCAGCTATGCCGTATGCAATACCCATACCTTTAAGCATATCTACAGCCATAATGCCGCCAGTATCAAGGGGTGTTGGGCCAAGCAACTTATAACCCAAGTTCTTTGGCATATTTCTGGATATAATGCTACTGGATGTTTTGCCAGAAGCCGCTTTTACTCGTTTGCCTCCAACACTACGACTACTTGTACCGCCAGCAGCTACACCACCAGCGGTATTGATAGAGCCTAAATTGATTCCAGCACCTTTTGCTTCTGTTTTTAATCTACGAAGTCTGCCTATCAGCTTATCAACATTGTTCACCGCTTTGCTTGTCTCTAACTTAACGGTATATGTCTTGGCATTGAGCTTCGTCAGATTATTTTGCAGATTACTGATAGATGTATTGAGCTTTCGGAACGGACGCATCGCTTGGTCAAGCTTTTTTGTGGCTTGTGTAAAGCTATTGATGGCAGTAACCGCATCCTGTGACAATACATTTATGTCATAATTTACAGTGAAATTCTGAGCCATTATATATCATGTTTATTTTTACAAGAATAGAGTTTCCAAGAAATACATAGGTCACTATAAGCAAAAATCCCTACCTTCAACTTAATGAAAGTAGGGAGTACAAAAACCTATGCAAGAAGTCCAAGCGTCTTTACTTGATTTACCTTAATCTGGTGTTCATCAAGCCATTCTGCATCATTGGCTATGATAGCAAAATCCTCATCGCTTAGAGATTCTATATCTATTCCTGGGAAATAATGCCTTATGTAGATAAGTTTATGACGCAAATACTCGTCATCTTTTACTTCCCAGGCTTTGATAAATTTACAAGAGTACCGTTGCGCATCTGGATGATCTGACCAAGCTGACCCATCAAACCGAACAGGAACAACGAATCATCGTCAATCAGTTCCTTGTCACCGCCAACGAAACAGTCTGTGGCAAGTGTTCGCATAGCGAGTGCCTGGTTACTCTGTGAAGCAGTGAGATACTTGGAGAACGCCTTAAACGAAGGCTGTCTGAAATAGCCAATGTAGACACCTTTTTCATCGAACTCCTGACCCTCAACTACCAGAGGGAACACTACTTTGAGCTTCTGCTCTTCCTTAATTTCTGCGGCTTTCTTATCAACTTCCTTCTGAAGTACAGGTGTAAGGTTGCCATTCTCATCAAAAATTTCCATTACTTCTTTTGCCATAATGATTTAATTAAAGTTTTGAATTATCTATATGAGAATAGCATAGTAGGAAGTGTAGGGTTTGAAAAAGGGGAAAGATATTTTCTATCCTTCCCCTTACATAAAAACTTTATTCAACCATTATGCACTTGTACTGCAAATAATCTTGAATGGGTTAAGGTCAAATTCCTTAGTGATGTTGGTAGCATCCTGCTCTGCCTCCATACCATCCTCATTAAAGAGACAGCCCTTTAGAGTTACAGTTTCCTCTGTCCAGTCATCTGTACCCATTTCATTGGCAAATGTTACGATGAGGTCAAACTCACCAAGTGCCATAAGAGAGCCTTGTAAAGCTCGAAGCTGAACCTGGGTGTTGTAGTCCATTGTGATGGATGCTGTATACTCACGGTTGCCAAAACCACGATTGACAGGCTCGCCACCAAGACCGTAATTGGTCTTCATGTTACGCTTAATGTTCCACTTGATTGCTGAAACACCCTGCAAAATAGTAGGGTTAGCATCACTTGAACCTGTCAAAGCTGGAGCAGTAAGCTCAATCTGCGCCCAAGAATAGGCTACGTTATTTACTATTGTTGCCATTAAGAAGCGGATAATACAAGTCCTTCAGTAACTTCAATGGTCTTGGCGCAACCGAGAGGCACGATAGTGTACTGAATAACAAGTTTGTCATTCTTCAAGATGTTCTGAGTTGCTGGAATGGTAATCTTGCCCATGCCAGAAATCTCTTCTGCATCCGTCATTGCTGTAAGGATGTCAGAAATCAAATTGGTAAACACTGTAATCTGCGCTGCCGACAGCTGTCCGTTACTACGATTCACCTTGATAGGTGAGTTTACATAAGGGAGCAATGCTGTACGCACAGAACGTCTTGACTTGTTGATTGTGCGGTTACGAGCGATTGTGCAATAATCGCCATCAGAGCAAGTCTTGTCTCCAGAGAAATATACATGTCCTTCAAGTCCAGTATATCGCATCAAGAACACATAACCGAGGTTGTCAAGTGTGTCAAGCTGCTGCTGGCTCAATGAAGAATACTTGGTTGAGTTCTTCAACGCATTACTCTCAACTTCAGAATCACCAAAGCCAAACTCAATGTCTGGGAAATAACCGATAAGGTCATGGCTTCGTACCCAACCCATACACTCGCCAACGTTACACTTAGTAAGCTCACCAAGTGCTGCGCCAACATTTCCTACTGGAGTCGTTGATTCCAAAGCGCACTGCATCTTTGTAACATCGGTATCAAGTCCCTGTCCAAGCAATACGCTTACATAACGTGCATCAACGATACAAGTGGGAATCTTGCTGAACACAACCTTTGTTGCATCACCGCTGGTCGTTGCTACCTTAGATGTATTTGCATTAAGTAAAACAACGCAAGGTGCATTATAGCTGTCTGCAAGCTGCTTTGCTGTAGACTGCAAATCACTCACAATCTGGATGCTGTATGTTTCTGCCGATGCGTCTGTCTGCTTCCAGAGACGCTGCTCTGTCCATACACCGAACTGGTTGATTGTACCATGAGCGGCCTTCTGCATATCTACGAGAGCGTTCCAATTGCTCGAACAATCCGCAAATGCAATAAACAGTCTACCAGAGTTATTGCAAGCTGTGAAGAAATGCTTGATGTGGTAGTAAGGGATGCCAGCAAGAAAATCCTTGCTATTTGTATCTTCATCTTTCTCGCCTGTATAGGCTGCAAGACCAAGTGTATCAGCATCTTCAATTGAATTAAGCTCAACAACAGTGTCCTTCAAAGCAGCTGCAAGCTTAACTCCTGCGCCTTTAGTCCAAATATCTGTCTGAGCTGAAATGTCAAATACAAGACCACAAACCTTTTCGGTAAGGTTGGAAATTTCCTTTCCAATATTACCATCGGTGTCGGTCATAAATACGCCACCTAAAGCCATTATTGATTTTTATTATGATTTGTAGAACGGATTTCTGTAAAGAATAGCATTACCCCTTACAAAAGGTTCAGAGTCTTTTGGGAATGTGCCGCCATACTTTGAAACATAAAGCTCTTCCTCATTGGGGAAACATTTCAAAATAGCTTTAACATCCTCTGGAATATCCTCTGACTGGGCTGTAGTTGCCTTGCCCTCACTTGTTTTCTTTGATGCTCGTGGTTTCTTTACCTCAGCTGAAGCTTCTGGAGTGTTTTCTGACTGTGTGTTGGTGTTTTCACCTTCACTTGCGTTTGTCTCTGTATTCTCACCTGTCATTACGTCCAGACCTTCCTCTACAGGTGTAGCATCTTCCGTTTTGATTTTCTTTGCCATAATGATTGAAATCTAAAAAGGGGAATGGAGTAAATCGACTCCACTCCCCAGAATTATATTGAGTTTTCTGAATTGTTAGATTACTCAGTGTACTTGTAAGTAGTCCAGAGAACAATCTCTGAAGGAAGCACGATGTTCACATCGACCTTCATACGCATCTGGAAGAAGTAAAGCTCACTGTTTGCCTGAAGCTTTTCTACCTTAACTGACTCCTGGTCAGTAGCGTAGTCAACACCCATCCAGAGGCAAGAATCCATGTCACGAGTGAACTTACCAAGAGCGATTGTCTGCTCTGGGATTCCATCAATAACCTTGATTTCCTTACCCTTAAAGCGATACTTGTTTACATCTGCGTTCTCTGTGTACTTCACATCCTTGCTTGAAAGGTATGCGTCATACAAATCCCAAAGCTCCCAGCCCATAACGAACTTCAGCTTCTTGTTCTTACGGAGCTTCTTAGGACACTGGCGGTACATTGCGTAAAGAGCCTTCTCAACGGCTTCACCAGTGGTAATTGCTGTTGAACCAGCAAGAATCACCTTACCTGTAGCAGCCTCGTTCTTCTGCGCCTCTGTACGAGTACCAGAAGCAACAGAATTTGCTTTCAAGTTGTCAAGACAGCGAACCACAAAACCGTCAAAGTACTTCATCGGGCCAGCATCACTGTCACCGCCAAGTGCTACATTTGTCTCAGGCGCATCCGAAGTGAGCTTGGTGTCCTTGCCACCCTTCTTTGAACACCAGATAGAATCACCAATGTACTGGTCTTTGCGGTCTACGAGCAAGTGAAGCATCGTTGCCTGTACCTTTGCGTCGAGGTCACGGAAAATCAACTCGCCCTCTGGCTGGAATGGTCTCCAGTACTCCTCAAAGTCACGAGGATTAAACTCCAGATATACCATGAAGTCATGCGGCTCCAGATAACGCTCTGAGAACTCGTACTTGTTCTTGCCAGTCTCGCTGTTGGCATCACCATGAGTAGAAGTAGGTGTTGCTACGTTATCCTGGATGATAGAACCAAGTGAAACATGAGGCAGAGTCTTTCGCTTCTGGATGCCAGGAACAATATGGATCAGCCCCTCATTATATGTGTCATTGCCATGTGCGGTATATACCAAGAGGTCTTCAAGTACCTCACCAGCATAGGTATTACCAGCGTAATTAATTGTGCCCATTTCGATTAGAATGTTTGAAGTGTAATGTCACCAACGACTGCCTTGACCTTCTCTGCGAGCTTGGCATTGACATCCTTCATTGCCTCTTCTGCGTCATTCTTGTTCTCTGGGTCTTTGCCAATTTCATCTACGATATTGTCACGGCCAGGAATTGAGTCAAGTGTCTTCTTTACCATGTCCAAGTTTGCTTTCGCCATGCCGACCCAATCTTCCTTTGAACCAGCGTCAATTTTTCCAGCCTTGATTGCATCTTCAACCATTGCATTAATAGAAGCGTTACGAGCCTCCTCTTCTGCATCCTTGTATGCCTTCAGCTGTCCTTCTACGTCAGAGAGATTCTTCTGGAGGTTAGCAACCTCAGTCTCTTTGCCCTTGAACTTGATTTTCAGTTCACCCAGCTCATTCTTGACGTTCTTCAGCTCTGACTCTGCATTGACAAGCTGTATAATTCGTGCAGAAACAGACTGCAACGAGGTTTCAGCCTCCAAGCCAAGCTGTGCTGTTACGGCATTGAACTGGACATTTTCGTTCTCTTTCATTGTGTTTTGTTCTTGCCCTGTAACCACAGGATTAAAATTCTGATTATTCTGTGTACGAATAGAAACAACCTCTGAGAGAAGTTTATTTTCATCAACTTCTTTCAATGCAGAGTTCATTATGTCACAAATAGACGCAACACTTTTTACGCCTTCAATTTGACTTTTTACCTTTTCAACAACTTGTTTGGAAGTCTTGATAATGTTAGTTGCTGGCAAGATTCCAGCATTAACTACTTCTTTGGCACTTAGATATGTGCCGTCAGCATCGCCCTCACCATCCATAATAGCACGAACCTTATCCTTTGATAGACCGAAACGCTTTACATAAATTGTTTCTATCTGTTTTCTGAAGGCGTTTACCATATTCTTAATGTTGGCATCCTCATTGTCGTTATCGTAGACGAAAGGATTATGAATCATAAGAATAGAGTAATCGTGCATATACAAATGGTCTCCAGCTGCCCAAATAACACTACCCATTGATGCGGCAATGCCTTCAATGATGCAGTCTACCTCAATGGGGCATGACTGGATTATGGAGAACGTACTCATGCCATACATGACAGACCCACCGTCTGAATTAATAAGGACTACAATCTTTGATGGCTTTACATAGTCTTGAAGCCACAAAAATTCCTCATTAAAACAATCTGTGGAAAAGCTATCTACAGAACCAAAGAAACGAATAATAGCTGGCTGGTTAGTTTCAGCCTTGCCAACAACGTACTTTAGATTATTTACGTCCATTAACTTTTGATATTCAATTTTCTGAAGAATAGAAATACAACTATCGAAAGGTTGAAAACAAACGATTATTCTGATACTGTATTTTCTATTTTTACAGCATCTTCAATTGTTGGGGTTGCATGATCTTCATGTCCATCTTGATTATGCTCTTTCAACTGGTCGGAATGATTGGTGAATGGAGGCATGACAATATACCGTTCTACATAATCCTTATAACGATATGATGTATAATCATTAAACGCTACTTCATAATCAATCCAATAAGGTTGTACGCCATCATCAAAGGTTTCTGGCATGTCCCAATACGTCAATTGAAACTTGTTCACCAAAGCTGGAAATTTATCCTTATTGGCGTTGATAGCAGAGTTGATAATTTCAAATGCTCTAAAACCACTTAATTCCACATCATCATCGCCATTGTTCAAATTATTCAAGACATAATGCAATCGCACTGTACATCTTCCAGCATTGATATTTGACTGACCGACAAGCCAATTCATATTGATATAATGAATGAAACAAGCAGGAAAACCGATGGCGTACTCTTTGTTAAACTCATTTGTTTTGATACGAGTTAGCTGACCTGTCTCTAACTTTATTGTCTTAAACAACAATGGGCTGTCTTCATCGTCTGGATTGACATGTATTTTCTCCAGAATAGAGCGCAATGCCAAATATGTTTCAGATAAAGCATTGACTTTTACAGCTTCTTCAACTGTCAAATTCTTCAAATCAACAACAGGCTCATTGCTATCATTGACAATATCGGCTACCTTTTCTTGTATTTCTTCATGTCTCTTTTTGTCTACTATCATTTCGGAAATCCATTAAACAATGTGGATATAGCAAGTTGTTTGAACTCGTCTTCCAAATAAGAAGAATGACCAATAAACTGCCTCTGTATACTTTTCACGCCAGTCTTGCCGTAGGTATGACTGCCGCTTGTGTCATTATGAACAGCAGCATAACAAAAGCCTCTATGCCGTGCTGCTGTTCCAAAAGCGGTCGGGTCAGTATAAATGCGAACAACTCGTTTCTTTCCAGGAATTGTCTTATGCTTTATCGAGTTCTTCAATGTTGAGGTTTCTTTCAATATTGGATGAGGCTTGTGGTCTCGCCTCTGTTCCCACGGTTGCGAAGAAGCGGTATTAAATCGGTGCATTTCAAATGACTTCTTAAATATCGCTTCTGCCGCACGTCCTATGCGTACCTCAAAATTATTCAAATTCAAATCAAACCTATGTGGGGCATTTTTCCACTGCTGCATCATTTGAGCTGGTGTTATCATGCCACCACCAGGCACTCTTCCTTTAGCCATTCATATATTTCTCCTTTATTCGTTTGGCTATATCATGCAATGAATCTTCATCACGGCTATCTACAGTAAAATACGGATGTTCATCTGAGAAAATTCTGCCACCCAACGCAACGCTTTCCTTGAATGTACGATTAAACCAATCTGGCATTGCTGGCACTTTCATCACAGCATTTTTCACACCTTTTGCCATTCCAACAATATTGTCTTCAGCTAAATAACAACGACATTGATGCTCAATTGGAGGTATCAACCATGCTGGGAATTGTGATTTTGGAGCTGTGAAACCTTCATACTGCAAATGCCAAGGTCTTACACGTTCATCGCCTTGCGTCATATAAGTGAGCATGGTACTATCTGCCACACCGATAAGTCCTGCTGCAATAATCATTGCGTATTCAGCGTCCGAGTTTTCCACTTCAGCGTATCGCTTGTTGTACTTTTCAAAGATTTCTTCATAGTCATCTTCATCAAATTCTTCATCATCGAAGCTTGGAAGCTCTCGTGCCATTTGATATTCTTCTGCTACTGCAAAATCAATCAAATTGTCCACTGCCGCTACAATTACATTGCGTTTTGCTGACTGTTCGTTATTAAGACTTTCTGCATTTCGCAACATTTCCAAAGCTTCATCGTAATCTATGTCAAAGCCAGATAAAGCATGTTGTATCAAGAAATCTGCTCGCAAATTCATCAACTCTTCCAGTATTTCTTGCGATTCGGTTTCATTGGCATGACTTTCTATAAATCTAACAAAGACTGCCAACAACGCTTCATACTCAGCTTGCTTTTTATCCTCGTCATCTTTTGGTAGTCTATTTGCCTGTACACTGGAGAGAGAAGTGCTACCTATCACTTTCTCTCCCGAAGAAAATTTACAGCACCACCACGATGATGGCCGTATCGCTTGTAATATTCTTCATCTGTCATAACATACTGACCGCCATCGCCACCACGAACACCTCCAGAATTGCCGCCATTACCAGATTCCAGATTCAATTGCCGACCGACATTTACACCAAAAGTCTTCTCTATTTCATCGGCACTAATCTCGAACTTATCAGTAAGAAAACGATAAAGCTCAATCTGGTCTTTATCCGACATTTCAAGGCGTTTCGCATATTTGAACACATTGCCAGGCTTCAGATAACCCATTGTAACAAGACGAGGTATAATTTCCTCATTCATTACATTTTCAATATATTCACGATACACTTCGATTCTATCACGGAACACATCTTGATGCGCACGAGTAGAGCCAACGTATGACTGTGTTTCTCCAGCCATGTCTTCTGAACCAAGAATCAAATTGGAGACTTCTTTATTTGACAAGCCTATCAATCCAGTAAAGATATGTTCTGAATTTGACATGGTGAACGTCTTTATGTCAACCTCATCATTCAAACCAGTAACAATCACCTTGTTTTGTGCTGCTGAAGCAATGTCATTCGCCAATTTCTTACGGTCATTAGTATTTTCCGATTCTGTCTTTCCATGAATGATCGGCTGTCCGTATGTGTGACTAAAATTAACATAATTTGCCAACGTGAACTTCTTTGCAAGTATCAAAGGTGCTGTTGCTGAGAACAATCCAAGACTACCCGAATCAATAAGTACATAAAAATCACGATATTGTGGGTCATCAAAAGACCAACCAGGATTCCACATTCCCTGTCTGCGTATGATTCTCCTTTGGAAGGGAAGTATGTTACGTCTCTCTATCTGATTAACGTGCGCCAATTTACCAGTACGAGGGTAAATATCTGGAAGTATCTGCAAGCCTGTATATCCAAACATTTTAGCTTCAACAATACCACTGATAATCTTAATAAACGAAGAACCTTGAACCTTTTGTGTTTCTTCAACATCCTTAACGTACCGACCTTTCTCATTCATACGGCACATCATATAACGCTCACCAAGAATCTGGGAGTTCAATGTCTCTAAAACTGAACGCAAATGCGCATCTTGTTCAACGCAAGCATCATAGATGTCAATAATTCGCCCACGGTCATCTAACACACAACCATCATTGACGGTGTGTTGCACTGACTTAAAGCGGCAATGTCTGTCAATTTCTCTTACATATTCTTGTATAGTTTTCTTGCTGGTTCGATAAATACTCTCCAGCAAGTCAAGATCAACTTTTTCTTTTGTCTCAACTGTTGCCATTAACTTCAAAAATTACTTTCTGAAGAATAGAAAAACCTACAGATTATCGTTTTCCTAAGTATACATTATTAAAATGATTGCGTACAATCGAAAACCAAATTCATTATGTTAATTGGCTTTTTCTAATGTCTTCTAAATGCCTTATCCCAAAGCCTTCTATGTTAAATAATATGTTAAAAGTACATTTTCATTTGTATATAAAAAGAAAGACCATTACCTTTGCAACCGAAATTTTCAACTTAATATAAGTTTATATGAAAGAAACATCTAATTATTACAGAATCAAGACCGAGTGGACTAAAGAGGATGCTGACGGTCAGCTGCAAAAGACCAAGACCGAAGAGCTTGTCTATGCAACCAGTTATTCAGAAGCGGAAGCAACCGCCTACGCTCTAATCGAATCAGAAAACAGAGAGAGATTCAGTGATGCCAGCATCGAAATCGTTAAAACAAAGATTTCAGAAATGCTCTACAACGAAACACTTGACCACGATGACACCCTCGTCAATGGACTCGTTTGTAACTTCTTCTCTGAGGATGAAGACTCTGGCGTTGGTATCTACAGCGTTAAGGTGATGATTCCGATAATGGACGAGAAATCTGGAAAGGAAAAGATGAACACTGAGACAATCTTCACTCCAGCTTCATCAAACACAGATGCTGCTGAACGAATCAGCAAACACCTCAAACACACCATGTCAGATTTCATTATTCGTGACATCAAATTTGATAAAGCAGAAGCTATTCTCTGGCCACCTTCAGTTCAAGAACAGAAGCAGGGCTATTCTATGTAATGACACTCAAACCATCTGGAAAGCCAATTAATACAAAGTGTGACGAGCAGGCATTTCCAGAATTTCCCGACTTGCTCTTCGGGACTACAACTGATAATGGCAGTGTTTTCGATGCCACCTCTTATCTTCAAAACAACTCATTAACTGTTGATGATTTTCTGCAAACGTGCGGATTTCAAATACAGGCACTTATCAAGTCGTATGAACTTAACGAAAACAAGTGCTTATTCATCAATACCGATGGTCATATTTTAATTGATGGTTCCTTAGTGTACCTATTTTTATCTTTTGTCGAACCAGATTTCCTTGCGTACATGTGTGACAGATGCCACGATCTGTTTACCGATGGGGTTGCCGTTTCGGACTCGTACATTCTTGAACACGCCTTTGTACGTCTTGACAGGGAATCTATAAACAAGATAAAAGATAATGGCAAGACGCATGTTAAGTGAACCAAAGCGCATCTTAGTTTTTAATCCTCTTAAACGTTTGGTTGGAATATTCCAATCATTAACGGCAACAGCAAATGCTTTCAGTTGCCGACCTCAATCAATCCATTACGCCTGTATTGGAAAGTGTATCTCATGCAATAAATTGTATTTCCGAATACTACAAGATGACATCGAAGTCACATTTGATGACTTAGGGGAATTGCGTGTTGAGGAATACGACAAATTGTGTGGCGTAGAACGAAAATACTACAAAACAGGCAAGATGGAGAGGAAAGGAATGAAGTATAATAAAAATAAAGACAAAGAACAGGCATGAAAATTAAAATCATCAACAAGTCAAAGCACGAGCTTCCAAAATACGCTACAACTGGCTCTGCTGGCATGGATCTCCGTGCGAATATTAATCACCCTATCATTCTTGCTCCAGGTGAGCGTGTATTAATTCCAACAGGACTTCACATCGCACTCCCAGTTGGTTATGAAGCACAGATTCGCCCTCGTAGCGGTCTCGCTATCAAATATGGCATCACTTGCCTTAACACCCCAGGTACAATCGACAGCGACTATCGTGGAGAGATTGGCGTAGAACTTATCAATCATGGTCACGAACCTTTTGTCATCAATGATGGCGAGCGTATCGCCCAAATGGTCATTGCTCAGTACGAACAAGCCGAATGGGTTATGGTAGAAGAACTTGATGAAACAGAACGTGGTGATGGCGGTTACGGACATACAGGAGTGAAGTAACTATGGAATATTTTGTAAAAGAAGGGTGGAAGCTAAACCCTAACGAAAAAATCGTCAAAGGAGTGACACGAGGTATCGAGCGCAATAATGGCGAATGTCCTTGCCATAACGATTCGGAAGACAAGCATTGTCCTTGCTCTAACTATCGCTTGCATGATCATTGTTGCTGCTCCTTATATGTGAAGAAATAACAAGAGTATAAACAAAGGGCAAATTGATTCTATGATTAATTTGCCCCATTTTTATTTCAATTATGAACACATTATCCAAACAAGAACTTCTTGATACAATCAAGAAACACAACGAAGAATATAGAGCTGGAAGCCCAACTATCAGTGATGTGGAATATGACAGTCTCGTAGAGCAGCTAAAGACAATCGACCCTAACAACGAATGGTTCGACCATATAGAACCGTCTCCAGTTTCCAACTCACGCAAGCGTAAACTTCCGCTTCCTATGAAATCATTGAACAAAGTAAAGAATATCAACGATGTCAAGAAATGGCTCTCTTCACTTGGTTTGCATGATGATACACAACTCGTCTTAATGCCTAAGTTTGATGGACTTTCTTTACTCCACAATGAAAAAACAGGTGAAGCATGGTCTCGTGGCGGTGCAGAAAACGAAGGACAAGACTGTACAGAGCATTGTATCGCTGCAAATATTGCGTCAAACACTCAATACGGCTATACCTATGGTGAGTTCATCATCAATCACAAGAACTGGAGTGAGTATTTTGACGGTAGAGTATCACCATACACGTCAGAGAAATACAAATCTCCTCGCAATACTGCTGCTGGCTTTCTTAACAGAGATATTCCTTGCCAAGAAATCGCACATGCCTCTTTCTTTAGATATGGAATAGACACCACATCGCTCAAAGAATTTGAGACTTTCGACAAAGCAATTAAACAGTTATGCTCTGACTACAACCAAGAACCTCTATTCCAGCTTGTTACAACAAAAGATATTACAGAAAACTCGCTGCTCACAACTTTCAAGGAATGGTCTAAACTCTATCCGATTGACGGAATTGTTATCTACATCAACAGCTTGCAACTCTGGGAGGCTATCGGTAGAAACCAGACAACTGGCAATCCTCTCTATGCTATCGCCTACAAGCATCCAGACTTCACAGATGCCTTCGAGACAACAGTCAAAAATATTGCATGGCGAGCAAGCAAAGCTGGCGCACTAAAACCTGTCGTAGAAATCGAAGCAGTTGATACAGGAGACTGTATTATGGAAAACCCGACTGGCTATAATGCTGGATGGATTGCCGACATGGGGATTGCGCCAAACGCAAAGATTCTTGTCACTCGTTCTGGAGGCGTGATTCCTAAAATTCTACAAACGCTTGAAACTGCACCAAAAGAAGATATAGAAACAATGTGGGATTCACTTGTTGAATGTCCGCATTGTGGCGAAGTAACATCATGGAATGAGTCTGGTAAAGAGTTGATGTGTACAAACCCAGACTGTGACGGAATCCGTTTTGCTAAAATTGTTTTCTTCTTCAAAACCTGTGGAGTTGAGGACATGGGAGAACAGATGTTCGACAAGCTTTATCAATCTGGATTCAATACTATATCTCGTATTCTCAACATGGTTGCCAACGACATATTCAGCATTGATGGCTTTGCAGAAGGTACAGTAAACATCATTCTTGCCAACATGGAGAAAATCAAATCTGGAATTGACTTACCTACACTTATGCAAGCAAGTGATTGTTTCCCTGGCATTGGCACTATCAAAGCCAGAAAGCTAATTGATTCCTTGCCTGGTGATGAAGAAGAGAATCTATACAACGTAGACTTTATATACGATGATGAATTTATCAATAATCGTATTGAAGCATCCAGACTTGAAACCGATAAATCTTTCTGGAAAGGGTTTAATAAATTCCATCATTTTGTTAATGAGAATGGTTTAACAATTAAACGCCCAAATGTAATTTCAGTGGATACCAACGGCAAATGTGCTGGAATGGTTGTATGCTTCTCTGGGGTTCGCAACGCAGAACTGGAACAACGCATCATTGAAACTGGAGGCACTATTGTTAGTGGTGTATCTAAGAAAACAACGCATCTTATAGTTAAAGACGTTAATGCAACATCCAGCAAGATAACAAAGGCACAAGGACTTGGAATAGCAATCGTGAATATTGACGATTTTATAGCGCAACTCTAATACAAAACCAAATAAAGGGCGGTAGATTTTATACCGCCCTTTATTGTTATCGTATGTTAATTATTATAGCGTATGCACAGTTTTTAATAATATTACTTGGCAGATTGGTTTCATTTATATACCTTTGCAACAGAAAATGAAACAAAAGCATTTTATTATGGCAAAAAAGAATCAACTGACAACTTCAGACTACCTGGAGTACAGTGAGTATGAAAGACTTTTGAATAGCCTTCACACTCATGGGAAATACATTTGGGAATTATATGCACGTCTTTCATTCTGTACTGCATGTAGAGCTTCAGATGTCCTACACTTCCATTGGAAGGATGTGCTGGACGTGAGTTCTTGTACGGTAACAGAACAAAAAACAAATAAGACGAGAACAATTCCTTTCAACAAGTCTGTTCAAAAGAAAATACATGATTTGTATGTCTTACTGGGAAGCCCAGACAAGAATGAGTTTGTATTCAAAAGCAAAGTGACTGGCGAACCACTGACAATTCAGTGTGTAAATAAGAAACTGAAAGACTTTAAGTATGACTACAAAGTAAAAATTGGGAATTTTTCTACTCATACATTCCGCAAAACATTCGGACGTTATGTTTATGAAACCAATAATCGTAGCGCAGAAGCTCTTGTGCTTTTGAATAAAATCCTTAACCATACAAGCATCCAGATAACCAAAACTTATATTGGTATCACGCAGGATGAAATAAACAACATCTTTGAATCCATCAAATAAGGACTACATATTAATTGAAGCGCATCACATGCGCCCTTGCATCTTCTTTTCTTTTAATAGCCGAAGGGCTAAAATCATACAACTATGGCAAATTACGATGCAATGGAGGCGTGTGCCAGTAAAGAATTATGTTCTTGCTGTGGCTTGCCAACTAACGTTGACGATTTCGATCAACGAGCACCCTTAACAATTCTTATGCGCAAAGAGCAACTTTGCTTTACATGCGCTTTCTGGAAGGACAAAATAGCACATCCTCATCCAGACCGTGAAATCATTAATGGTTCTCACTATGTTTTTCACAAGTGGTTATCCAAGCCTCAACACTTTCAAGGGTTTGGCGGTAAAACCATGTACATCCTAAAAAATGATGGAACCGTAAAACGCTCGAATAATGTATGGTTCCAAGGCGATGTCCCAGACAAATTCAAGCCTCAACTTCCAGATACCGCAAAGTTCATCACTAAAGCAGCCTATTATAAAATCAAAGAGAATGTAAACTTCTCTTGCAACAAAAAAGGTTGCTGGGATAGATATAACTGTTTCTTTTATCATCCAGAAAAAATGGACTCACAGGGTGTTTGGAATGAAATTCCAGAATCTCACAAACCAGGCGATGAGTGTTGTGAACTCTTTCTTAACAAAGATAGTGTATTCACCAAGATATGATAACAGCACTTATTATACTTAACGCTATCACTATGTTCATCATTATTGGCATGGCACTCCTGCTTCGTCAAAGCCTTGCCAACAATAAGCAAATGCTATCGTTTATAAAACATGATGATGAATTTAAGAAATGTGTAGCTGATACAAACATCTGGTATGTCAAAAGCATCAAGTATGTCCTTATCGCCATGTGCCGATATATTTACAGCATCAAACACGAGGCTATCAAAGAGGAGAGATATGAAGATGCTAAACGCTACCAGGAAGCAATTAAAGAAATGAACAAACTTATAAACGCATAATAATGATTACAGCTTTTATCTGCATCGTAATTTTTGTCTGGCTGGCTGTATGCGCAGCAAAAATGATAGCAAAAGGAATCCTATGCAAAGACTGCATATTAAAAAAGAAATGTGAGGAACATCGCAAGTTGTACGGTACAACATTTTGTGATGACAACGATTTTAACAATCACATCAACAATTATCCACAAAATCCATTTATGGCATGAGACATTCAATAAAGAAATTCACAAAAGAGGAAGTGAAGTCCATCCTCGGCAACAGCATACTTAGATGCACTGAAGAGGAAACAAGAGCTATTTTCGACATTTTCGACTTCCAACTCAAAGAGTTTATAAAATCCGAAACCAATGTTGATTTCGAGATTCACTTCAAGCGCACTTACCTTATGCACATCCAAACCGACAAGAACAAGCTGGAGTGTACTAATGAGTACATTACATTCCAGAATGGATCGGAAGGTGAAAGCTGTCATGGTCTCGCAATTCCAACTCCACACACGCTTGCAGAAGTTTTGGTATTCTTCATCAATTCGTTTGCACCCAACATTCTAAGAAGTGCTGGATATTGTGTGAACTACGATGCAGAAACATCGCCATATTCTTCTTTGGAAGAAGCACAAGAATATATGAGGCTCGTACAGGAAACCTGTGAAACAATTATCAAGAAAGGGGACAAAAATGAATAAAGAAAAGCGAAATCAAGATAATACAACATTTATGGTAGTTTATGTGACCGCCAATAAAATTAATGCAGCATTTACAAACTGTGACAGAATACGCTTTAGATCTTTCGCATTGATAGACAACAGCACTGCCTATGATGTCTATAAAATATTAATTGAAGAAATGGCGGAAAGCCTGGTTGCTGAAGCTATATTGGTTGATTATGTCAAAGAAGTGGAAGCCAGCAATATGCGGCATTTCACAAACATTGGCGAAATGCAAATGGTCGTTGAATTTGCATGTGCTGAATTACAAATTCCATTTCAAGTCATAAGTTTTGAGGAAGCGGTAAAATATGTAAACAGCTCAATGCAACCTTCAAACAGACCGTGTGAGTCAGAAAATGATTGTGTTTCGGAATATAACAAAAAGCTCAGTGAAATTAATAAACATAAGAGTGTTGCGTCATACAATCAATCAAATATACACACACTTAAAGGTATAGACCTTTTGGCGCAAGATACTTATATGGGGGTGGTATATGCTCTCAAATATGGAAACATGATTAAAATAGGCTCTTCAAAACACCCATATAAGAGATTTATCTCATTGAAAAGCCAAGCTGAAAAATATGGCAATGTAAAAGTGGGCGATATTGCAATTTCTGGTTTACACACAAATTTTCGAGAAAATGAAAAAGTAACGCATCATAAATTTCAAAAATTCAGACGAGAAGGCACAGAGCTGTTCAATATTGATTTTGAAACTGCAAAAAAATACCTAAATTCCCTGAGCCTTCTGGATGAGACAGCTGAAATGGATAAAGATTCTGAAACTGTCAAAAACGGAATGGCAAAACTTTTATTTGGTAAACACTTAGACATTTGAAAAATTCAATTCAATAAATGGAGCAAATAGATTTCTCACAAATACCGTACTCCCAGCACCATCGTGAAGCAGCTATGATGCTGGGCGATGCAGCGGTTCATTCAGTATTCACATATTTACTGGATGAATACCTGTATCGTGTTAGAGCTGGCAAGCCTGGTATATTCAAAATTTCATGCAGCAAGTTAGGTGAAGCGCAAGGCGTTTACCGCAAAAAGGTCAAAGCCACGCTTCAACAACTGGAGACAATGCGCCTCATCAAAGTAGACGGAAACAATGTTTCTGTCAATGGTAATGTATATGCTTCTTTGATTTATGCGTTTCACAACTTGGTCAGTTTAGACCAAAAGCATAAGTTCTCAGAGCATCTACAAGTTGGTGCATTTGAACCACTGAAGGAAATGGGATATGTTGATATTGGTGCAAATGCACCAACTTTATTCGGCATGACTGGTGGCGTATTCAATTTTGGTGCAAATGCACCAACTTCACAGCAAATTGGTCTAAATGAACCAACTTTATTGGTGCAAACAGACCAAAATGATAAAGTTGGTCTAAACAGACCAACAACAGAAAGTTGGTCTAAACAGACCAATCAAGTTGGTGCAAACAGACCAATTTCACAAATAATTGGTGCATTTAGACCAACTTCTAACGAAGAGCAAGACTTAATTGGTCTGTTTGCACCATATTTGAATATTGATCCAGATTCTGAAGCTGCAAAAGAACTAAATTTGGTATTTTTAGGCCAGAAAAACGACATTTCTGAGGAAACAGAGTTGGTCTGTTTGCACCAACTGGTGTCTCAAATGTTGGTCTATTTGCACCAACGAGTTGGTCTAAATGCACCAACAGAAATAAATAATAAATATATAAAAAGAAATAACCAGCAAGCTGGAGAATTTTCTGAAAATTTTGAACCGTCTGAAACTGATGATTCATTTGATGAACTTCCAGATAATCTTCCAAAGATAAGAAAGGGCGGCAAACATTTCCAAAAAGTAGAGTACCCTTACTTTCCAGCTTCAGAAGTTCTAAGTTTCATTCAAGACATTCACCAGTGTCTTGATGATGATGTTAAGCTGTTCCTCTACAACTTCAACCAGGAACTTCATGCAAGATATGACCAGGATGCGGAATACGATGATGAGACAGGAGAACTTATCAAGCAACAATCAACAGTAGACACTTCCCAGCTTATTCTTCCAAAGAGTGAAGTTGAGGATATTGCCAGCACCGCTATCTCAAACACCAGAGCCGACATTGCTGACAGAAACATCTACGTCAATGACGAACAGGTTGAGATAACGGCAACAGACAATCTTGATCGTCTGACAAAGTTCAACATCATGGATTGGGATTTCAAACTTGTTGGCGATGGAGAGAAAGTCTGCCAGATTGATTGGAGTAAGATACAGAATCCAAATGCAGAACCTATGGGCAACCTCCAGCAATCATCCAAACGGTCAAGACGAACAAAAGATGGTGAAGTAAATACAGAGCGTGAATTGAACAAGCAATACATCGCCAGCATTATCGAACATTCAGCTGAAGATGAAACTTGGGAAAAGCTGTCACCTATGGAAAAGCTTATCTACAATTTCCTCTGTGACCATTTTGAGTTTAGCGAAGACGGATTGAAAGTTGTTGACGTGAAAGAGGAGAAGAAGTATCTTAACCGCAATATGCTCTTCCAGTATTTCCAGAAAGAACTGGATAGCCGACCAGACACTCCCAGTCAAGAAGACTTCTTTTCAACATTCGCAAAAGACAAGCCAGATACTTATGGAGGCATAAAACTACGCCCAAACATGTTCTCAGCTGCCAAAATACAGCATTGGAACTCAAAACACGGCTTTCAGAGCGTTTTCTCCGCTTCAAGCATACAAGTTATCACAGAAGAAGAGAAAACCCTCCAGAACGTCTAAAAACAGGCAAATCTGGCATTTTACTTCGCAAGTCTGTCTCGCAAAAGTTCATGGAACTTTCCCAAATACTCCAACGCCTCATCATAGCTCTTGAAATAATTGCCAGCTATGTAACGGAAATGAGACGTTGGAGTTCCTTTTTCTCTATCCGTTACCACCGTCATCTTATCCGAAATATACCAGTATTTTTCTCCTTTGGCAACTTTAGGATCAATAGGCTCGATTCTATGCAACTTATCATTCCAAACCTTTCCGTACTTTTCCAGCTCCCTATTAAGCCTTCTTGCGGCCACTACGGTCATGGGGTTAAACTGGAATGACATTACATCGCATACTCCAGACTCGTGCATACTGTAGCCAATCTTTTTATCGCTGTAGATGAAATAACAAAAGAACTCTATGAAATTTTCTACAGGATTGATAGAACGAACAACCCCCAGACCGATGTAGTTGCCACGAGAAAATTCCACACGCTCGTTTATTTCTGGTATGTACTTTTTACGCAAAGTCTTTTTCTCGTAATCAAACTCATAGCCTTGTTCTGCCAAAGAAATAGTCATAGCTTTGTTTTCTATTTCGCTAACGCTTGACAGGGTAGTGATATCAAGTTCGTTATTTTTAGGTTTCCATTTCTTTCCAGTTTTACAAAGATTGGAAAGAATGGCGCATGATTGTATACATGTCGTGGATGAATTGCTAACGACATAATAGCTTCCAGTCTCTTCTTCAAAAACTATATCACCAATTCCAAATCCGCTACGATACCATTCGATGAATGTTTGGGAATTGATGGAGCCTGGAGTTGTGACGGTCGGGAAATCTTTTGGAGTTAGTCTGCAATTGTTTTGGCAGAATAAAGAAACCATTTCACAGTCTTCTGCTGTTGCGAAATGGTTAGACTTGAAGAAGTCTATAACTTGTCTTTTTGTTTTCATATCTGGAAGATGTACGAGTCAATTTATGAATTTTCGGCAAAGGTAAGCATATTTTCTGGGAATGTTCATTTTCAGCAAGAAAATTACGTTATTATGGCTCTTTTTACAGAATCAACAAATCTCCAGCACACTTTTCGTTACACACAAAGTCTATTTGCTGCTTTATTTTCGATTTGACGGCATTTCTCATATTGGATGGACAACTTATCCATCGTTATACAGAAAGTTGCTTAGAAAGGCTTAGAATTGGTTATGTCTATTTCTGGAATGTAATGAGGCTTGTTTGTGGCTGTTAGGTGGGGTATGTGAGATATGTTGCAAATTGTTAATGAATGTTTCGGGAATGATGTATAGCTGGAGGTTATCATTAAAGCAAAATCACACATCAAGCTATACATTTTGTCAGAAAACGAATTGAAATTTTGGGGTCGGGAAAAATTCTGAGAAAGTCAAATATGAAGGTTTTATAAACGCTGGAAGAGTTATGGTGGTTTTCCCAGCCCAAAAACGAAACTCAAATTTCTGGGCAGAATATATATATATGGAATCCGCACCAGCAAGCATACCCTCCACATTATTTAATACATTGATTTTCAACGTTTTATCCGTTTCACTTATAACAAAAGTGAAACATTTTGCTTATTTTCTTTGCTTTTGCTAACTTATTGAATATCAATACAAAAGCCCTACTTTTTTAGCCGTTTTCGGTTTAATATGTTT
>ERZ1034980.89-NODE-89-length-84682-cov-11.650041_pt1 | contig 84682 bp, 78 predicted proteins | sample MGYA00520622_ERZ1034980 | MGnify/ENA primary metagenome ERZ1034980 (study PRJEB33766, sample SAMN09781791) | gut metagenome | biome: gut microbiome | host: Homo sapiens | place: Madagascar | study: EMG produced TPA metagenomics assembly of the PRJNA485056 data set... | reverse complement strand
CGACGCCTGTGGAGATGACCCGCGTCACCTCTAACGGCCATGGCGACAAGGTGGGCGGGAAGTCCACGACCATCACCACAAAGGTATCCAACACCGATCCCCGCGATCATGGCGCACAATGGGAGACGTACGAAGGCTATTACCAGGTGCCCGAAGGACAGAAGAACACGGTATTCATGTTCAAGAGCCTCGAAGGGTTCAAAGAGGCCGATACCCTGCCCGGCAACAACGTCGGCAATCTCGTGGACGACATCGAGTTCTCCCGCTCTTACAAGTTGACCTATGACGCGAACTCTTCGGACGCTTCAGGCCAGGTTCCGTCGAACCAGCGTGGCAAGGAGAACACCACCCAGCCCGCCAAAGCCAAGACCACAGGCAGTGTGAAGACAGTCGCGGACGACGATTCGTCCAAGTCGTTGACCGTGAATCCGGGCTTCGACGTGCCGGACTATTCGAAGCTCAATGACGGCGGACTGCACTGGATGTACGTGAGTCCCGCCGAAGGCAAAGCGTGGTCGTATTACGACTACATCAACCCCGCTCAGCCGGGACAGCAGGTCGCCGGACTGAGCCAGGCGACGTTCGGCTGGCAGGAGTTGACCGGCGGCGACCATAAGACCACCTTGTTCGAACTTCACCGGGAGAAGGACGGCAATGTGTGCGCGGACGTGCATGGCAGCCGTACCATCGGCCAGACCATCGACACGCAGGCGGGTGTGGCGTACACCGTGAGCATCCGCCATTCGGGTCGATCCAAGGGCAACGCGGGCAGCGTGCAGGTGCTTGTCGGACCGGACAAGGACCATTTGCGGCCGTTGGAGATGAGCCGTACGAACGTGTCCCGCACCGGCGCGAAATACGGTGACAGGATCGGCAAGGTCGGCACGGTCATCACCACGCACTCCGATTCGATGGACTCCACCGAGGGCGACCATCCCGCGTGGGACCATTCCGACGATTGGGAGACGTATTCCGGCACGTATGTCGCAACCGGCGGCAAGACCGTGTTCGCCTACCGTGGCGTCGATAAGAACGGCAACGCCGTCTCCGGTACCGACTCGGCCGCCGACTCCGTGATCGACGATCTGAGCTTCAAGCTCGCCTATCGTCTCTCCTACGACAAGAACGCGCAGGACGCGGCCGGCAGCGTGCCATCCAGTCAATACGGCAAGGAGAACACCGTCGAGCCCGCCAAAGCCAAGGCCACCGGAACGGTGAGAACGGTGACAGACAAAACCTCCGATGGCCTCACGGTGCATGATCTGAAGAATGGTGAAATCGCCCCCGCCCAGTACGGCGATTTCAAATTCTCCACGACCGATGGGTTCACCGCGGAGAAGATCACCGACGTGAACGGCTTCACCGTCAAAACGAACTGGAATCCCACGGTGGAGAACCAAGCATACGGCGGCAGGAGTCTGGACACCATGTACCAGCCGAACAAGAATGGCGCGAGCCTGGTCCTGCACCATGTGGGACAGTGGCGCGACTCCTCCGGCACGCAACGGTGGCTCAATGCCAGGATCACCGTGAACGGCCAGAACCTCGGCTCCCTGGTGTACTACGAATCGCAGCACAAGTTCTTGGCGTCGTATGGCAAGTGGGACAGGCATACCTCGTCTCGTCCGTACATGGATGTGACCGTCGATTTCCTGCTGGATGACGGTTCCACACCGCAGGGACTGCGTGGTGTGACCGGATTCACCGACCTTGACGGCGGCACCAGCGGATACAACGAGGGCGTCGAACTCGTCAGCGGCTTCGACGGCGCGTACGTGCGCTCCGACGCGCATCTCGCCCGGTTCGGCACGAACGGCTGGGGCGGCATCACGGATGAGAACGAGAACAATGCCGACGCGCATGGAATGAAGCATTACGTCGGCGCCACGTTCACCGGCTCGTCCTTCCGCGTCCGCTGGTCGGTCGCCTCGGGACAGGCCCGCGGGTCCGGCTTCCAACCGGTCGATTCGACCATCGCCTACCGTCTCACCTACGACAAGAACGCGCAGGATGCCACCGGTTCCATCCCGTCCGACACGGCCGCTGACACCACTCGGCCCGCGAAATCGGAGACCGACGGCAAGGTGTCCGACCTCGTGCAGCGCACCACCACGCATGAGGATGGTAGCGTGACCGTCAAGACCATCGACACGAGCACGGACGTGGTGTCCGGATGCCAGGTCTACTATCCGGCCGGCCAGCGCATCACGCTTGCCACGTTGGCGAAGGACGACGACTGCTGGGATTCCAGCATGCTGTCTCGTCCGGGCCACACCCAGCTGGGTTGGAACCAGGACCGGAACGCGACCCAGGCGCAGGCCCAGGTCACGATGGTCGAGGGCGGCATGACCGTGTACGCGGTGTGGGTCGGCAACCCGGTCCTCACCTACGACACGAACAAGCCGGCCACATGGAACGGCCAGATGCCATCCACCCCGGCGTCTGTGAGCGTGGCGTACAACACGGCCGCCACGGACGGCTCCGGCTGGCAGTCTGGCGACACGACGAAGATCCGTGGCTACAGGTTCCTCGGCTGGTACACGGGACCGCAGGACAATGCGGGCCTGTACGACTGGACCAGGCCGTTGACGGGCAATGTGACCGTGTACGCGCACTGGCAGCGGTTGCAGGCCAACGTGATCTACAACGCGAACGGCGGCACCGGTTCGCATCCGAACACGACCGGCTGGCAGTATTCGGATGTGACCATTCCCGGTGACACGTCCAAGTCGTTCAAACGCGACAAGTACGTGTTCAAGGGTTGGGGCACTAAACCCGGTAAGGCGGACGTCGTCTATAAGGACGGCAGCAAGGTCGCATTGCAGGACAAGGACATCACCCTGTACGCGCAATGGCAGGAGGTTCACGAGAACTTCGTCGAAACGGGCGGTATCGGCCTGCCGATCGCCATCGCGGGCGGCGTCCTGCTGCTCATGTTCGGCATCGGCTCGACCGTCATGCTCACCAGACGCATGAACGGCCACGGCATGCCGGACGACGAGTGACCGGAACCCGGTGACGGAAGGGCCGGCGGACGGCCATCCACCAACTCCATTCGGACGTGGGCGGAATGGTCCGGACGCCGGCCCTTCCCGTTGCCCATCCCCGTCGATATTCGTGGAACGGATCGTGGCAAAGGTATGGACGTTATGGATTGGGATTGGATCATCGAGGGCGAACGTGCTTCGGAGGGACGTCGTATGCGGCGCCTGCGCCGCATACGCGCACGGCATGCGAGACGCGTGTTCCGCGCGCTCATCGCCGTCACGGTCGTGTTCTGCCTGGCGGGCGTGGGCACGTTCGCTTGGCTTGGCGTGGAACAGGCCGGAGCGGCCCGCAGGGCGGCCGAATCGTCCGCCCTGGCCGCGAAGGACGACCATTCCGCCGAGAAGTACGCGCGCATGGTCGCCAAGGCCCGCGAGTACAACCGGAGGCTCGCCGCCACGCCGCATGTCATCGGAGAGACGTCCGGCAAGGACGGGACCATCGATGGTGATTTCGGGTTCAAATCGGACACGGAATACCAGAACCTGCTGGATTTCGGCGACGGGATCATGGCGACCATCGAGATCCCGTCCATCGGCGTGGACCTGCCCGTCCGCCACGGGGCCGACGCGTACGCGTTGGAGAACGGTGCGGGACACCTTCACGGCACCAGCCTGCCCGTCGGCGGGCAAAGCACCCACAGTGTGATCACCGGACATACGGGAGTGGCCGACAAGGCCCTGTTCACCCGGCTCACCGAATTGAGGAAGGGTGGCGTGTTCTACGTGAGGGTCGCAGCCCAGACCCTCGCCTACAAGGTCGAACGCATCCGCAAGGTCGATCCGGACGATCTGCGCGACGTGCGCATCCAGCCGGGACGCGACCTGGTGACGCTGGTCACCTGCACTCCGATCTTCCTGAACACGTATCGGCTGCTCGTCACGGGCGAACGCGTGAGCATGCCGGACGACGCGCCCTATCCCGAGGACGCGCCCAAGACCACCGGCCGTGACGCGCGCCCGCTGCTCGTGTCCGGTGTGGCATTGCTCGCGGGCATGCCCGTGGCGATGGTCGAGTCCAGGCCACGCGTCCGTCCGTACGGACGTCACGGCATGAAACGGTAGACGCCCACACGCCGGCACCGCCTCATGCGGGGGTAGACTGGTGGGTATGCGCGCCATATGCCTCCGAGACCGCGACACGCCGATGGCGCCGATATCGGATTGGGGGCACGTGGAATGGTTGTCGGAAACGTCGCAGGGATGTTTCCATTGGAGCCACGACCCCGATACGGGGCATGGCATTGGAGGGAGAATTATGAACAAGAAGGCTTTCGCAACGGCCGTCGCATCCGTGGCCGTCGCGGGCACCATCGCCGCGCCGGCAATGGCCGACGAGACCGCGACCACCCCGGTCGAACAGGCCCAGCAGGCCGTCGAGCAGGCCCAGCAGGCCGTCGACCAGGCCGCGGCCCAGCCGACCACGCAGCCCCAGCAGGACCAGGTCGCCGCGGCCCAGCAGGCCGTCACGGACGCGAAGACCAGCCTCGACCAGGCCACGGCCGGCACCCAGCAGGCCCAGCAGCAGGTCCAGCAGGCCCAGACCGGCGTGCAGCAGGCCCAGCAGAACGTGCAGCAGGCGCAACAGCAGGTCGAGACCACCATCAACAACGATCCGAACGTGGCCGCCGCCCAGACGGGCGTCAACCAGGCCCAGACCAGCCTCGACAAGGCCCACGACAGCCTCACCGCCGCGAAGGACAAGGCCGACCAGAGCGCGAAGAACGCCGAGACCATCAAGAAGGCCATGAACGACAGCCAGTCCATCCGTGACGACGCCGCCAAGGCCAAGGAACAGGCCGACCAGGCCGTGAAGGACGCGCAGCGGAAGGTCGACTCGACCGACAAGACCAAGCTCGACCAGACCACCGCCGCGAAGCAGGACGCGCTCGGCAAAGCCCAGACGAAGGCCGACCAGGCATCCGCCGCCGCGCAGCAGGCCCAGCAGAAGGCCGACCAGGCGAAGAGCCTGCTCGACGAGGCCACCCGCATCGCGGGCGACGCGAACGATCCCGCCAAGATCCAGGAGGCGCAGGACAAGGCCAAGCAGGCCGACCAGGCCGTGAAGGACGCTAAGACCGCGCAGGCCCAGGCCACCGTCGCCGAGGCCACCGCGAAATCCGAGGCCGACAAGACCCGCACCCAGGCCGACCAGGCGAAGGCCGCGCTCGACAAGGCGAACGACATGAAGGACGCCGCCCAGGAGAAGGCCGACAAGACCTCCGCCGCCCTGGACAAGGCCGCCGCCGCGAAGAACACGGACGCGAAGGCCGTGAAGGACGCCCAGGCCGCCAACGACAAGGCGCAGGCCGCGCTCGACAAGGCCGAACAGGCCGTGAGGGACGCGCAGGCGCAGGCCGACAGGACCAAGGACGAGTATGCGGCCGCGAAGGACGCGTACGACAAGGCGCAGGCCGCCGCGGACGCCGCGAAGCAGGCCGCGGACGAGGCCGCGAAGGCGCAGGCCGAGGGCGCGGCCGGATGGTTCAAGACCAACAAGGCCGAACAGGCGTACAAGTATCTGACCGACGACAGCGTGTCCCAGTACCTGGAATACACGCACATCGGCGCGAAGGACGACGCGACCAGCCTCGACAACCTGCTCAAGGCCCTCGACATGATCGACGAATGCAACAAGCTGCGCGCCGACCATGGTCTGGAACCGTTGAAGGTGTCCGAGACCGCGATGGCGATGGCCATGGTCCAGGCCAACTACGCGGCCAACGGCCATTACAACCACAACTACCAGTACGACAACGTCGGCGAAAACCTCGACTGGGGCTTCTCCGACGACGATCCGTACGACGACTGGTACACGGCCGAGAAGGAGACCTACGACGCGGCCGTGAAGTCCGGCGACTATCCGGACCTCGCCAAGCTGTCCCCGTACGACGTTTTCCTGAAGTACCCGGACCTGTACCAGCAGGTCGGCCACTACCTCAACATCGTCGACCCGGAGTACATCGCCACCGGCATGGCCTACAGCGGCTACGGTGAGACCAACTACGATCACGCGTTCACGCAGGAGTACTTCAACGACTGGAACTCCTACAACGCGAACGACACCACGTTCGATGCCAGTGTGTACCGCGCGAAGGTCGAAGCGTACGTCAACCAGATCAAATCCGCGCAATCCACGTACGAGGACGCGTTGAAGCAGGTCGAGGCCGCCAAGACCGCGCTCGACAAGGCCAACACGGCCCACGCGTCCGCCGTCCTCACGCTCGACGAGGCCACCTCCTACCTGCAGGACACGCAAGACGAATCCGCACGCACCACGCAGCTGCTCGCCGACGCGACCCGCAAGGCCGCAGAAACGCAGACCGCGTACGAGCAGGCGAAATCCGCCGACGAGCAGGCGCAGGCCAGCCTCACCACCGCCGAAACCGACCGCCAGACCAAGCAGGCCGCGTACGACCAGGCGAAATCCGCCGACGAGCAGGCGCAGACGCGTCTCACCCAAGCCCAGGCCGCGCTCGACAAGGCCAACACGGACGTCAAGCAGGCCGAACAGGACAAGACCGCCGCCGACACGCGTCTCGACGTGCTGACCGACGCGAAGAACGCCCTCGCCAAGGCCCAGACCGCATACGACCAGGCCAAGAGCGAAGCCGACCAGGCCCAGCAGGCCAAGCAGACCGCGCAGGACGAACTCGCCCAAGCCCAGACCGAGTACGAGCAGGCCAAGAAGGAAAGCGACAAGGCCGCCCAACAGGTCAAGGACCTCGAAAACGCCAAGACGGACCTCGCGGCCAGGACCCAGGCCCTCGCCGCCGCGCAGGCCGACCTGGACGCGAAGACCCAGGCATACGACGCCGCCAGGAACGAGGCCGACAAGGCCAAGCAGGCCGAAACGGACGCCGAAACCGCGGTCAGGAACGCGCAGCAGGCGTTGACCGACGCGCAGGCACGCCTCGCCAAGGCCAAGAGCGACGCGAAGGACACGGAAGCCGTCAAGACCGCGCAGGCCAAGGTCAAGGAAGCACAGGACGCGCTCGACCAGGCCAAGACGATCCTCGCCAAGGCGCAGGCCGACCTCAAGCAGGCCCAGACGGTCGAAGCCCAGGCCAAGAGCGACTACGAGACCGCGAAGGCAGCGCTCAAGACGGCCCAGCAGGCCGCCAACCCGAAGCATGACGACAATGCCGGCCAGACCAGTCTGAACGCCGCCCAGCAGGCCACGGTCGAAGCGGCCGCCAAGGCCGACAAGGTCATGGCATCCACCGGCGCGGACACGAACGGCATCATCCTCGCCGTCGTCGCGTTCGCCGGCATGGGCGCCGCCACGCTCGACCTGAAACGCCGCCGCATGGACGTGACCGCACGCCACGGCATGCGCTGACCCAATTCCCCCTCCAACAAACAGGCGGCCGGAACAGGACGACGGAAAACCACATGACGGTTTCCCGACCCTGTTCCGGCCGTTTCTCTCTTAGGACCCAGATCCACCACGGTTCGGTAAAATAAGCCAAAGAAGGAGAAACCATGCCCAACACGCAACTGCGTCAACATATCGACGACATGTCCGGCATCCTCGCCAAACTTGAACGGATTCCGGAAATCACCACCCGACTGGACCTCATCGACACCCTGCGCGCCCACGCCCTCTCACTGGAACCGTTGGATGGCGTCGAAACCATGGCATTATCCGATTACGACCGCGACTGGCTCGTGAGATACACCTACAATTCAAACGCCATCGAAGGATCGACCCTGACTCTTCAGGACACATCCCTCGTATTGGAAGGCGAATTCGTGCCCTCGGATTCCCCGGCACGTTTCGTGTTCGCGGCGCGCGGCGTCGCCGACGGCATGGCCTACGTCCGCGAATACGCCTCCGAAAGACGTGAACTCGACCCGGAACTGATCCAAAGGATCCACGAGGTGACCGCATTGGACCTGCAGCCGTTCGCACGCGGCACGTTCCGTCCTTACGGATATCTGGCGAGGATCACCGCGACCCGCGTCAAGACCGCCGACCCGTTGGAGATCCATGACGACCTGCAAGCCCTGATCGACGGGCTGAACGGAAGCGACGCGCACCCGTTGCTCAAGGCCGCGGCGTTCCATACGATGTTCGAAAACATCCATCCATTCATGGACGGCAACGGCAGGACCGGCCGGCAACTGCTCAACCTCATGCTGTTGGAGAACGGATACCGTCCCGTGGCGATCAAGCATGACGCCGGACGTGTTTACGCCCGGGGTCTCGAATCCTGGCAGGTCGACGGTGATCCCGAACCGTTCTGCTCCATCCTGTTCGACTGCGTGGAACAGGAGGAACGCACGTTCATCGACCTTGTCGAACGGCTCCGTCATGATCCGAAAACCACGGACGGCTCCATTGCCATGGATGCTCCGGGCCAGGATGTCCAGCCGCCGGATCCGGCCGATGTTCCGGACGATGCACGGCCGGACGATCCAGGCATCGGCCTGGTCTGACCCTCTTCGCAGGTCTTGACGGCTTCCAGCATGATCAAGCCAGCGAGACCGCATCCCGAACATAACCGAACATCCGATACCATCCTACAGACGGCCGGAACAGGACGATGGAAACCCATATAAGGGTTTCCCGAACCTGTTCCGGCCGTCCGTTTCCCCTGGAACGTCCGCATGAACGAAGGACATCCACGTTGCTACCATGGGAAACGGGAAGCAATGAATCCATCCACCATAATCGCGGGGTCCGATGCTATTTGAAATGAACCGTGTACTGATGTGCCGGAACCATCCGGTACTGGAATTCGCGTACTCATCGAACGCGGGTCTCATCCTCGAAGTGGGTGACGTGTTCGATCCGAGCCGTGTACCGGTCGGCATGTACGTGGATGGACAGCCCCGACCCGACAGTGATTCGGTGACCGCATGGTGGCGGTCCCGGGGAATCCCCGCCACAAGGGACGGCCTGCGCACGCTGCTCATGGCCACGGGCATCCCCTCCGGAAAAGAACTGCTCGACCGTTCCATGGGATTGAGCCTGTCCGACCAGTACTGGGTCCGTCCCGCCGGCATGGACACGCTGCGTTGGGAGGACCTCAACTTCTTCCACAACGATTTCGACGAACGGCTCGGCAAGGCGTTGTTCACCGGCGACTCATCCCGTATCGGCGACGTGAACACGCCGGACGTGACCAGCGCCGGAGACCTGCCCAAACGGTGGATCATCCGTGACGACGGCGTCAGGACCCTCATCAAGGCGGGACGGTCCGGCCAGGAGCCCGACAACGAGCGGATAGCGTGGAAAACGGCCCGCCTGCTCGGCATCGACCATGTCGAATACCGTGTGGGCAGGATCAACGGGGCCAGGGTGTCGGCATGCGACGAAATGCTTTCGGATACGGAGGAGCTCATTCCCGCCGGACAGATCATGCGAATCTTCCGGAAGGGAGGATACCGGGAACGGCGCGACATCTGGGTGGACGCCTGCCAACGGCTCGGCGTCGACCGTGAAACGATCATGCACGCCACGGATGATTTCCTGTTCCTCGACTTCCTGCTACGCAACACGGACCGGCATTACAACAATTTCGGTCTGATCAGGGACGTGGAATCCTTCGCCATCCGTCCCGCCCCGATCTACGACAGCGGATCGAGCCTGTGGAACGGCATGGACCCCGACGCCATGGACAACGGGGACTACCGGACGAAACCGTTCTGGACCGACCAATGGGGAGAGGAGGACAACGCGTACTGGCAATTGTCCCTCATCGACGATTGGGACAGGTACGACCTCGGTGTTCTGGACGACGTGCCCGACATCGTCCACGAACAGCTTTCCACCAACCAGCGCCTCTCCCCCATGCTCATCGACCGGATCACGGGCCTGCTGCGTGGCCGGCTCCCGATCATCAGACGTCAAAGGAACACCACCGCCACCCGCCACATGATCGGCATGACTCCCATTCATGGATTGGACAATCCGTCCACGGGTCAAGGACTCCAACCGCCGGACCCAGCCGATATTCCGGACGATACGCGGCCGGACGATCCCGGCATCGGCCTGGTCTGACCCTCTTCGCAGGTCTTGACGGCTTCCGGCATGATCAAGCCAGCGAGACCGCATCCCGAACATAACCGAACATCCGATACCATCCTACAGACGGCCGGAACAGGACGACGGAAACCCATACAAGGGTTTCCCGAACCTGTTCCGGCCGTTTTTTCCTCCCTTTGCGCTCCTCATATCCCTGCGGCCCTCATGCCTCCCGTCCAACGACGTTCGGAAACGAAAAAGGAAAACCGGCTCCACACGCCACACGCCCTCACAATCACCCCCGTAACGGTATCGGACGTGGTGCATGTGGAAAGAACGGCACAGGGAACGAGAATCCCCGATGCAAGGAGGGAACACGATGGGCGTAATCATCATCATCGCCGTCTTCTGGCTCCTCGGCCTGCTGATGGCATGGAGCATGTGCGTCGTCGCGGCACGCGCCGACCGGCGTATGGAAGAAATCCGCCATACCCACACGGCCACGGATATCAGCCGGCCCGCCGACACCGGCCACGTGGACTAGCGGGGACGCCTCCCCGGCCGACAAGGACCGTCGCAACCCCCGCTCCCAAAACCCAAGAAAGGATATCCAATGGAGAACACGAACCTGAAACGTCTCGCCGCGATGTGCGCGGCGGCCGCAAGCCTGTCCACACTCGGACTGGCCGGCACGGCCATGGCAGTGGAAACACCCACCACCGCCGACACCGCCACCGCATCCATCACATTGAACGCCGCCCAAGGCAACACTTTGACCGGCCACACGTTCGACTTCTACCGTCTGGGCTCCTACGGCGACATCACCGCGAACGGCGACAAGGACGTGAAATCCCTGACCGTGAACAAGCTCGACGACGCGTCCGACAAGTGGATCGCCGCCGCCAACACCAAGGCCGGCATCACCGACCTGCAGGGCTTCGACGCGGCCGGCGACCTGGCCCACGTCGGCAAGGACGGCGAACCGACCGGCACCGTGCAGGGCCAGCTGCGCGAGGCCGCCAAACAGCTCGCCGCCTCCGCGTCCGCCAGCAAAATCACGGCCGTGAAATCCGTGGCCGGCACGGGCACCACCATGACCGTGTCCGACCTGCCGAACGGCCTGTACCTGATCGTCGACTCCGACGGCGTGCCCATGATCGTCGGCACCCCGGTCCAAGGCACCAAGACCCTGAACGGCGTGACCCTCGGCACCCTGACCGTCAAGTCCAAGACCACCACGATCGACAAGACCGTGTCCAAGGACCGCAACAACAAGGGCACGTTCATCGACTCGAAGTCCGGCGACACGGAGGAATCCGCCTCGTTCACCGTGGGCGAGACCGTCGACTTCAAATACGTGTTCACCCTGCCGAACATGCAGGCCGCCACCCAGACCGTCGTCAAGGACACCATGAACGGCCTGACACTCGCCGGCGAACCCGCGTTCGCCATCGACGGCAAGACGGTGACCCCAACCGTCGCCAAGGGCGAGAACGGCAACGGGTTCACCGCCACGTTCGACCAGGCGTTCATCAAGGCCAACAGCGCCAAGCAGGTGACCGTCACCTACAAGGCGGTCGTGACCAACGCGAAGCGCGCGGCCCAGGCGTCCAACACCGCGGCCATCTCGACCACGTTCTACGACGGCACGGCCGCATCCAAGACCACCGTCGACTCGAACGACACCGCCACCGTGAGCGCCTACGACCTGAACATCAAGAAGACCAACTTCAAGGGCGACCAGGCGTTGCAGGGCGCGGGCTTCAAGATCCAGAACAAGGACACCGGCAAGTGGATGAAGCAGGATCCCAAGACCGGCTCCTGGACCTACGTCGACACGCAGGCCGAAGGCACCCAGTTCACCACCGGCGCGGACGGCCAATTGAACATCGCGGGCCTCGGCGCGGGCAACTACCACGTCGTCGAATCCAAGGTCCCCGACAACATGACCAGCCTCGTGACCGTCGCGTTCGACATGAACATCACCGACGGCGGCAAGGTGTCCACCAGCGCCGACACGAACAAGCTCATCACCGGCCAGCCCACCAGCGACAACAAGTGGACCATCACCGTGAGGAACATCGACGCCCTGACCGAACTGCCGCAGACCGGCGGCCTGCTCGGCAACACCATGATCGGCGTGATCGTCATCGCCATGGCCGGCGGCGTCGCCTACCTCACCGTCCAGTCCAAGAAGCGCCGCGAAGCCCACACCCTCTGACGGAAAGCCACGATCCATGACGCGGGAAGACGACTACTGGACCATCGTGTCGGGCGGACGCGCCGAGGCGCGCCGCCGCCGGCTCGAACACCGGGACAGGATCGTCTCCCGCGTCTACACGCTGCTCGCCGTGTTGCTCCTCCTCGGCGGACTCGCCATCATCTGCACTCCCCCATTGAACCAATGGGTGACGGACGGCAGGCTCACGGCCACCGCCCAGGCCGCCCAGGTATCGGCCGCCACGGCCACGGACACGGACACACGGCTCGAAGCCGCCGACGAGTACAACCGCCGGCTCGCCGCCCAACAGGTGCAGATCGGCGAGATCATCCGTGCGGACGGCACACGCGACGCGGACTTCAAGGACGACACGGAATACCAGAGCCTGCTGCGGTTGGACGCCACAGGCACCATGGGCGTGCTGTCCATCCCCGCGATCGGCGTGGAGCTGCCCATCCGGCACGGCACCGGCGCGGACGTCCTGGACGATGGGCTCGGCCACGTGCACGGCACGTCACTGCCCGTGGGCGGGAAAAATACGCGCACCGTGATCAGCGGGCACACGAACATGGAGGGCAGGACCCTGTTCACCCGGCTCGACGAGCTCAGGAAAGGCCAGACGTTCACGATCGGCGTATACGGCCGGGTGCTGCACTACCGCATCACCGGCATCCGGATCACCAGTCCGAAAGACACGGACGCCCTGCGCATCCAACCGGGCAGGGACCTCGCCACACTCGTGACCTGCACGGACACCGGCAACAGCCGCCGACTGCTCGTCACCGGCGAACGATACACGCCAACCCCAAGCGAAACCCGGGAAACGGACTCGAAAACCATACGGGACGGAGCCCTGGCATGTTGCGGCATCGCATTCCTGGCCGGCCTGGCCGTGACGAGACGCGACACGGAACGCCTCTGCCGGCACACCGATGATGTTTTCCGCCCAAAGGAGCATAGGAGCTGAAATGAAACGTCTCATAGGCCTGTTGGCCGCCCTGGCATGCCTGCTGGGCGCCTCCCCCGCGTCGGCGGACGATACAGCGACCGACGCCCCGCAACTGCCCGACCATATCGTCAACGGGGACTTCGAGTACCAACACGACTGGTTCAAGGAGCATACCGCATATGATTGGACGGCGGTGATTCCCTCCACCGGTCTGAATTGGAACGACCGCACGAAGAGCTATCAGCCCGGTCCGGATGATTGGAATGAAGCGAGATTCGGCTGGCATAGCACGCAGGTCGACGGCACGAACGGCGAACCCGGCGAGCAGAGGGCCGGCGCCGTCGAATTGCAAGGAACGGGCCGGGCCAATGAATGGGCCGAGATCGTCGCCGCCCAGCCCGACACGAGCATCTACCAGGACATCCATGTCACCCCCGGCAACACCTACCACTGGAGCCTGAAGCATCGGAGCAAGTACGCCCGCCACGTCGATCGGATGCAGGTGCTCATCGGCGAGCCCGGCAAGGAAACGCCCCAACGGGCGACGCGCACCAAGACGAACGGCGGGACCGACGGGACCGGCGATGTGGGAACCGACATCGCCACCGCCAACATCGCCGACAATGATTCGCGCAACTGGGAGACCTATGAGGGCGACTGGATCTGCCCCGAGGGCGTGGCCACGGCGCGGTTCACTTTCAAGGACATCGACTCGGCCTTATCCAACGTCGGCAATCTGGTCGACGACATCGGCTTCAGCCAATCCACTACATTGCGCTATGACCCGAACGGCGGAACCGGCATGATAGCGGACCAGACGGTCGGCGTCGGCGTGAACGCCTATACGGCCACGGATGGCTACACGTTCGCGGGCCATGGCCTCGCCTCGTGGAACACGAGGTCCGACGGCACGGGCGACTCCTACAAACCCGGCGACACGATCGCCATCGACAGGCCGACGACTTTGTACGCGCAATGGGCCGATACCACGCGGACGGCGATGCCCGAGACGGGAGGAACATTGACCAATCGAAACCTGACGACAATCCTGGGGGGGGGGCTTGCCTTCTGGCCCTCATGCCAATCCTGTCGGCAAGACGGCGCACACGCCGGTAAAACAATCCCGGAAGGCGGTGTGACATGCTGAGGCACATCACCCGTCTTATCACCGGCGTGCTCGCCGCCGGTCTCTTGTTGGCTTTGGCGCCGGACGCGTCGGCGGCCGCCACGTATGACATCACGCAGGTCGGGGACGCCAGTTTCGTCAGCGTCAAGGATTCGAACGGCAGGGAGCTGTCCGGGCAGACCACCGGCTCCGACGGCATCCAAATCACGGCCACCATCCACCTGGACATCGACGATATGGAGACCTTTCAGGAGGGAGACGTCGTCCAGGTCAAGACCTGGGCGAAATCCGGCAGCCATTTCGGCCCCAACCTGTTCTCCCGGTCGACCCTGCCGTCCTCCCTGCTCGACAGACAGGGGAACGCCGTGTTCACGGTGTCCAACGCTGACGGAAACACCCAGACGCTGACGCTGACCCGAACCGGAACGGCGGCGCTGGGCGCCTACTCCTGTGACCTCGTGGCATCAAACATACTATGGAGGTGGACGGCCGGATCGAAGACCTCCACATGGGGAATAGGCAAGTCGTCCACATACACGTTCGCGAGCTGGCCGCTGTCCAACTCGCCCTGCACCGGAAATTCCAGCGGAAGGCTCGTCCCCTCCGTGAGGGGCGGCACCATCGAAGTCAATAACTGGTTCGCCAACTGTGCCACGATGCGGGCCTTGCTGGACGGCAAGGACACGTCCGGATTCAAGACCGGTTCGCAGGTCGGCTGGATGCATGTCATCCCCGAATCCGGCGGAATCGACAGGCTGGACGCCAGAACCTGGAGCGCCTTCGTCCTGAAAGCCATCGACGGCAAAACGCCGAGTTCCGTAGAAGAATTCCGGACGGGCGTCCTCAATCTTTCCTGGGAAAAGGACGTGGACATATCCACCTACGGGAAGGCCGTGGCGAACCTGCCCGCGGGAAGCGTCGCGGCCATGCGGCTGGAGGACGGCTCGTACTGCTTCGCCTATAACGTCGGCTCCCGCCTGCCGGGATTGGACAACTCCCTGAAGACGCCGGACAGCTCCGACCCCACGACGCTGGAGCTCCAGAGGGGCACCGGGAACATATGGCAGATGGCGCAGGTGGTCCTTTTCGTCCGTTTCGCCGACGAAACCATCCCCAACAGGGTGTCTGTCAAGACGCAGGGAACGGAAAGCGCCTACCAGACGACGACCCTGACCACGAAGCCCGCCGACCCGGCCATCGGAGCCGGCCAGTCGGCCATCCGCTACGATCCGAACGGCGGGGACGGCGACACGTTCAGGAAGGTCGGCGATCCCGGAACGGCCGCCACGACGGCGGAGGCCGGCGTCTTCCTACGCCAAGGCCACACGTTCGCCGGCTGGAACACGAAGCCGGACGGCACGGGCACGGCGTACGAGGCCGGCGCCACGGTCGCCTATCCCGCCGAGGGCGACACCATGACCCTGTACGCGCAGTGGAAGGCGAACACGTACAAGGTGGAGTTCAGGGATTGGCTGGGCCGGACCATCACGTCGGGCACGGCCAAGTACGGGACCACGCCGGCCGCGCCCGCATTGGCGGACACGACGTGGCTGGCGGACCCGGGCATGAACTTCGACAACGTGGACGGATGGCGCGACGATTGGTGGCATGGTTCGCCCACCTTCACCAAGGACGGCCTGACGGTCAACAGTCGAGACACCAGGGCGAACGGCAAGACCGTCGGTGCGAATGCGGCCATCCATGTCGAGGCGGATGCCGACTATTCGGAAGCGGATAATGCCGCCAAGAGCTCGGGAATCGGCTTCAACATCAACAACGGAAACAATTCCTATCAGGGATGGCACGCCTGTCCGAATGGGCGGCAATGCGAAGTGGACGCCGTTCTCACGGCCGGACTCGCCTCTTCCCAGACGATCGAGCCCTGGGTGCAGATAGACAATGGCCGATTCAACGGCTACGGCACCGCCACCGTCCACCGCATGCAATTGACCCAGGTGGACCCGGCCACGCACAACGGCATCGCCCGCGACGGCTACGTGTTCACCGGCTGGGACAAGGACCCATCGAAGCCGGTCGAGGAAGACGTCGTGTACACCGCCCAATACAGGCCCGCCGTCTACAAGATCCGGTTCGACGCGAACGGCGGCACCGGCACGATGGCCAACCAGAGCCACACGTACGACCGGAGACAGGCGCTGACGGCGAACGCGTTCACGCGCGAGGGCTACCGGTTCACCGGTTGGAACACACGCAGGGACGGCAAGGGCAAGGCGTTCACGGACAAGCAGACCGTGACGAACCTGCTCACGCACGACGGCGCGGTAGGCGTCCTGTACGCGCAATGGGAACGCATCCCCGAAACCGCACTACCCCAGAGTGGAGGAACCATGACACATAATCTGACAACAATCCTGGGGGGGGGCTTCTTATCCTCGCCCTTCCATTCGTCCTCATGCGCCGGCGCAGGCTGGGCTGAGCCATGTAAGGCGGGTGATGTGACATGCTGAGACACGTCACCCGCCTGCTCCACGGGCTACTCGCCGTCGGCCTCCTATTGGGACTGGCGCCGCCGGCGCACGCTGCCGCCACGTACGACATCTCGCAGGTCGGCAAAGTGGATTCGTTCTCGTTCACTGATATGCAGGGCCATGCCATCAAGGGCATGAATACCGATGGCGCGGCCATCACCGGTGGCGTGGAACTGGCGGACCCGCACACGAAGCTTGCCATCCGTGCCACGATCTCCGACCTCGACAAGCTGGACGCGGGCGATCAAATCTCCATCCCCGTCGATCTGACCGGCCATTTCGGATTCGCCTACGCCATATGGGGCTCAACCGTCGACGTGGATGGCAGGACCATCGCCACGGTGTCCGGCAGTCCCACGCCGACGCTCACGCTGACAGACGCGGTCAAGGCGTTCTCGTCCGTGTCGTTCGCCCTGAACGCGAACGCATACGCGTCCATCGTGGCCACCCACCCGGAATACGAGGAGACCGAGTCCACGCTTACGGTCGGACCGCTGAAAAGAACCATCGTCAACCGGAAGACGACCCTGTACAAGGACGAATACAACGGGCCGGTCAGAGGATTGGACAACCTCACGGGAAAGGTCTCCGGCCATATGAGCATCCGCCTGGGCGGGGTGTTCAACCGATGGCTGGATGGCGAAATCGACGACGACATGTCGAAGGACATCGGCATGTCATACACGATCACCCCGTTGGACGTGGGCATCCAAAGGGTCGACTTCTACTCCCAATTCCAGACATGCATCGGATTGGCGACGGCCGACGGGAAGCATGTATCGGACAACTCCAAAGAGTTCGCCGGGCTCGGCGCCACATTCACGGCGCCGTCCGACGAGGCGTTCTCCGATCCGACCGGCGTTCTGAAGGCCGGCCAGGCGACATGGAGGGAGAACGCGGACGGCTCGTGGTCGTACGCCATCAATTTCGGTCCGTTCCTGAACAACGGCCATGCGACGTACGCCAAGGCGGCCTCCCATCCGGATTCGCTCACCGAAGCCATCCTCGACAAGGCGAGGGCCGCCAAAACCATGGCCCAGCTGGTGCTGTGCCGTTTCGCGGTGTTTCCGCAAAGCACGGAGGGGGGCTACCGCTTCAGGTTCGACGTCTCTTATTACGGACCGTACATGGGAGGTCGATCCGCTTCGATCGTCGCCACCACTCAGTCCGTGACCAACAGCGGCAGCGGAACGAAGGCCCATACCATCACCTACGCCGACACCATGTCGGACGCGACCAAAGGCATCAGGTACTCGGAAGGCTCGCAGGCGGTCGTCGGCGCGAACGAATGGGCCCACGACGGCCTTACGTTCACAGGGTGGAACACGAAGTCCGACGGTACCGGTGATGCCTATCGGCCGGGCGATTTCCTGACCGTCACCGGCGACACGACCCTGTACGCCCAGTGGAAGCGCGTGCCCGAAACCACCATGCCAGACACAGGAGGAACAATGAACGAACATTACCTGCTGAAAACCATCGGGGGGGGGCTCTTCGGCCTCATCCTCATCCCATTCGCGCGGCGGCGCATGCGCCGAAGCCGGTAGCATCAACCGGAAGGGCGGTGTGACATGCTGAGGCGCATCGCCCGCAGGAGCATTCCTGTATTGGCCGCGCTGTTGGGTCTGCTGGCCGTGTTCGTCACACCGCCGGCGTATGCGGCGGACATCGGCGTGCATGATCTTGAGACGACCTCGATACCTGCCGGGTACAAGCCGTTCGCCCTGGGCTCCGATGGTCTCGACTATGATTCGATCGAATGGGACGACGGAGCGTGGAGGCAATACGACTTTCATGGCGCCACATACCGGTATCCGGTGAAACCGGATGCCGGCCTCACCATCCCCAACGTGGGCAAATGGACGGACGAGGACGGGACCACGCACCAGATCGACATGCGCCTCTCCGTGAAGGAGGGGGACGTCATCGCCCTCGTGCGCCGATTCCGCCATCTGTGGTGGCGGACCGTGCATACAGGGAAAGAGGCCAGCGCCGTCCCATATCCGGATGAAGTGAGGAACATCTGGGGGACCTTCACGCCCGCCGACGGACGATACGGCGCGACCATGACCGCATCCTTCACCTACCACGACACGGGAGGGCCGGTGCCCGACACGTTCAAAGGCGTCGTCGGATTCAACGACCTCGACGGACGTGGCGACCAGCCCGACCTGCTGATGGAAGGCGTCGAACTGCTGTCCGGCTTCGATGGCGCGTACCATCTGAAGGACGCCGAACTCGCGGAATACGGCACGAACGGCTTCTCCGGCATCAAACGGGACGCGGGCGACGAGTCCAAGATGAACGAAAGCCCCCAGATCCTCCACCGGCTCACCGCCACCTGGAGCGGAAGCTCCTTCACATTCCGCTACAGCGCCATACCGCCGAAAGCGGAACCATATATCGACCCGTGGGGCACCTTCGGCCCCTCCGTCGACGCGGGCGATCTGCGTTGGACGCTCAACGCGAAGGCCGTGGACAAGGAGACCGGGACCGTGCTGAGGACATGGTCCGAGACGGTTCTGCGCATCGGCGACAAGTGGAGCATCCAGCCACCGGAGATTGGAGGATACCGGTACGCGGGGCTTGCGGAGGGAAGCGACCCGCTTTCCGGAACCGAAACCTCGACGGGGTTGAGGAACCGTCTTGTCGTTCTCGAATACGTGCCGAACCCGACCACCATGCCCGACACGGGAGGCCACGCCAGCCACCTGCCATTGGCCATCGGAGGTCTCGCCATGGTAGCGGCGATGGCCTTGTCCGTGCTCGCCCACCGGCGGCGCCATAATCACTTCAATCCCCCTGTCTGATATCGTCCGCGTGTCATGTGGATTGTGCGGAACCGTACGGTCGCATGGCCGGCCGATTCCGGGACATGTCCTAACTAGGGAGGAATCCATATGGCTGCAACCCTTTGCATCCTGGTCCTGATGGTCGTCGCCGCCTCATGCCTGTATGAGGCGTTCGTGTACATGGCCGTCAAACAGAAAAGCACCTTCGTTGGCCGCAAGACCAAGGAAAAGGTTCTCGCCATGAGCCGTAAGACCCGTCAAGGCAAGGCCGTCCTGTTCATCGTGCTCGCCATCGTCTGCTTCGCGCTGATGGTCGTGGCGGGCATGCTGATGGCCCATGCCGGATACAACGTGTGACGTCGGACCGGCTCACATCCATGATGGGTGGGATGGTTCCGTATCCACGGGATTCCTCCCGCCCATCTTCCGTTTTTTCAAAAGAGGTGGGAATGTCCGTCGACGATGAAGACGAATACGACGGTTCGGAAGCAGATGGCATGGAACCGGACGGCGATGGGGCCGATCCGTTCGTGCCGATGTTGGAGGACGATGGGCACAGGCTCGGCCGTCCCGCGCGGCGTGGCGTCGGCGTGGTGGGTTTCGTTCCCGCGCCGACCAGACTGTCCATTCCCGAACTCGACTGGCTCATGCGCGTGCGTGACGGCGCCGGCCGGTCGGTGCGCGTGCCGGAACACCGGTATTCGCGTTCCGACCGCGACGCGGTCGAATCGGCTCGCGGACGCCTGTATTCGATGGTGTCGAAGCAGGTCAGCCAGACGAAGGGCCTGTACAAGGCGCGGCAGCGTGACGAGGAAGGCATGCTCCCGTTGGGTTCCGCGAGCCCGTTGGACATGATCACCCGCGATTTCAACGAACGTCCCCTGATCCCATGGCATCAGACCAGCACGGGACGGGCGGGAGTGCTCACCACTTTCGTGGCCGGTTCCGGCGCGCAGCTGATCCCGGGTCCGCCGATCGGCATCGACGCGCTTTCCCGCGAACTGTTCCAATTCGACTGCTGGGGTACGTACGACGCGCACATGACCACCAGTCCCGACCTGTTCTTCAGCGGCCTGCGCGGCCAGGGCAAAAGCTATTGCGCGAAGACGATCGCCGTGCGCGAGATCGGGTTCGGACGCAACATCATCGTCCAATCCGACCGGCAGGGCGAATGGAAGGCCATCGCGCGGGCCATTCCCGGCGGGCAGGTCGTCTCCCCCGGCAAAGGCAACTATCTGAACCCGTTCGCCATGCCCGACATGTCCCACGTCACGTCGGACGAGGATCGTAGGGCGTTGCGCCAGGAGGTCCTGGCCGGCAGGAAAAGCGCCATGATGGCGTTGGCGGAGGCGGTGAGGGAACCCGACCGTCCATTCCCGTTGGACAAGGACATGCTGTCCCTGATCGACCAACTCATCGCCTCGTACGATATCGGGCCGATGACGTTGCAGGCCGCGGTCAAACGACTGTCCGACTGGGATTGGGTGGATTCCATATACTCGCATATCCACGGCTTCGAGCATTACCGTGACCTCGCGCGCGAGAAGGCCAGCGAGGCCGCGCGCGTGTTCTCCCCCATGGTCGAGGGCGGCACGATGAGCGGCATGTTCGACAAGGAATCCACGATCACGTTGGATCCGACCGCGCCGATCATCGTGTTCGACACGTCCGGCCCCGTGTTCCAGGATCCCACGTTGAAACGCGTGTACACCGCGGCGGTCAGCTCGTGGATCGACCGGCTGTTGCAGGCGCGTGACGGACTGCGCCGCATCATCGTGTGCGAGGAGGCGTGGGATCTGCTGTCGAACCCGCAACTGGTCGACTCGTTGCAGACGCGCCAACGGTCCGCGGGCCATTGGGGTTGCGCGACCTGGCTGATCGTGCATGGCGTTGCCGACATGACCCAGGTGTTCACCGCCGGCAGTGGACTGCGCGGCAAGGTCGAACAGCTGATGAATCTGATGGAGACGAAGATCATCTACCGCCAGGGCGGTGAGAACATCCCCCTGCTGAACCGTCTCATCCCCGACTTGAGCGAGGACGAACTCGAACAGATACCACGCTTGGCGCAGGGTTATGGCATCTGGCGTATCGGACGTGAGCATCCCCGCATGATACTGCCGGTCGCGGGACCCATGTGGGCGGACGTGTTCGACACGTCGAGCCTGCGAAAAGCGTCGTGAGACAAGCCCTTCCAGGGAAAAACAATCGCGAAGGAGGAATGGTATGGCCCGATATTGGAATGATGGCTCGTATGACCGTGAGGAACTGAACGCGGATAACCGCCGCAAGGTCATGGACGTGTGGAAAAGGTTTGAATCGTCCAAGACGGGCGTATGGCTGAGCCGGCACACGCATCTGTTGGAACGCCTGTCCGACGAGGAAAGCCATCTCGTGGCGCGTGTGGGGGCGATGGTGTGCGTGTTCGCCCTGATCCTCTCCATGATCGTGTTCCTGCTCGTCAAAGGCGGCATGCTCGCGTGGACGCTGTTGACACTGCCCGTGTTCGCGGTCGCGTTCATGCTGGTCATGGTTTTGTGGATATTCTGGGACGCGTACCGGGATTCCGGCGAACGGGCCGCGGACTGGCTGTCCACGCGTCCCGGCGTGGCCACGTGGCGTCAGCTCGCCGCCGACTATGGACCACGCGCCGTCAACCGTGACGTGCTCCCCTCCGTCCTGCCGCGCATGCTTGAGGATTTCCGGTATCGTAGGCCGGGCGCCATTCGTCCGCGCCCATGGCATGCGGCATGGTATGTGGGCGATTCGTGGAACATGGAGGTGTGGCTGGGTTCCGAACGGCACATCTACGTGTTGGGTCCTACCCGTTCCGGCAAGACCGTCAGCGTCGTCATCCCCAGCGTGGTCGAGGCTCCCGGTTTCGTGCTCGCGACCTCCACGCGAGGCGACATCATCAAAACGACCCGCTACCTGCGCGAATGCGGTGTGAAGGATCGTAAGAACGGGGCCGAATACGGTGGCCGTGGCGCGGGCACCACGCACATCTTCGACCCGGAAGGCGTCGCGGAGAACGATCCGGACACGCGGCACAACATGCGATGGACGCCATTGCAGGGTTGCGACGATCCGGCCGTGGCGATGCGCCGCGCCCAGACCATGGTCGCGATCGGCGGCATGGGAAGCGGCTCCAACAACCAGGAGTGGGGCGTGAGCGCCACCCAATACGTGCAGGCCATGCTGTATGCGGCGGCCATCGCCGACCGCACCATCAACGACTGCCACCGTTGGAGCCTGTCGCCGGAGGCCGCGCAGGAGGCCGCCGACCTGATCCGCAAGTACACTCCGGAACGCGAGATGGACCGTTGGGCCGCGACGTTGAACGCCCTGCCCCACGTGGATCCACGCCAGAAAGGCTCGGAATGGTTCGGCGTGAAGAACGCGTTCAGCATCCTCGCCGACCCGAACGTGAGGGCCCGCATGAACCTGAGCCCCTCCGACCCGCGACTGATCGACCCGAAACGCATGGTGCTGCGCGGCGACACCGTGTACGTGCTGTCCAAGCCACGCCGTGACGGCGGCGTCGCCGGCAACGCGGGCATCTTCGTGAGCCTCCTGCTCGACACGTTCCAGGAGGCGTGCCAGGACCTCGCGTTCGACAAGGCCTCCGGCTCGCGCGGCAAGATCGAGCCTCCCGCACGGTTCGTGCTCGACGAACTGTCGAACATCGAGAAATGGCCCGGCCTGCGCAACGCCATCACCCAGGGCGGCGGCAACGGCTACCAGCTGATCATCGTGGAACAGTCCCGCCAGCAGATGGCCGACGAGAAGGACGGGTACGGCAAGGCCGTGGAACAGACCGTCTGGGAGAACTGCCATCGGATCATGCTCAAGGGCGTGTCCGACGACGAGACGTTGAAATGGTGGATCAGCCAGATCGGCACGCACCACCATACCCGCCGCGAATCCTCCTGGAATCCGGGACAGGGACCATTGGGCGGTCTGACCACACGCCACGAACGTGAGGAATCCGTCACCCAACAGGAGTTGAGCCTTCTGCCCGTCGGCTACGCGCTCGTGGAACCATTGGGCCAGGCGCCCGCCCTGGTGCACATGATCATGTTCCACGACCGCGACTGGTGGCGCGAGGGGTTGGAGGACCTACGTCCCGCCGCGGGCCAGGCATGGCATGAGACGGAAGGAGCGACCGCATGAGCGACGACGCTGTGGACAAGTTCTTCGACGAGATGGTCTCCCCCGCGTCCACGCCGACGGAATCCACCACGCCGGACGAGGCCGACAAGCCCGGGGAACCGGATACGGTCATGGACGACACCACGGGACGGGACGAGCCGGAGCATGGACCGTCCACCCCGGGTGGCGTGACGGACGGGTTGGAACGGCCGTCGTTCTGGACCGATGATATGGAACATGACTTCCAGGAGGAAGTCAAAGCCCTGTTCGACGACATGGTGAACAAGCAGCGTGGCGAACTGTCCGTCAGAGAGCAGTGCGAGCACGCGTACGAGCAGTTGACCGCCGCGGTGAACGGCAAATACAAGGAGCTGACCGGCAAGGACCTGCCATCCTCCATGGCGCGCAACCTTGACCAGCTGCTCACGCAGATCACCATGGCGCCGATCAACGAGCCGGAGCACGGTCCTGGATTGTGGGCCAAACTCCCCCAGCATTCCATCGCCACCATGGTAGAGGCCCGCCCATTGGATTTGACCGGTTCTCCCACTCGCATGGACATCGACCTGATGATGCTGCACACCATCCGCATGGGCCGGTTCCTCACCACGCATTACACGGATTGGGCGCGCACCCTGCCATCCTGTTGGATCCGCCACGACGACGTGGTCCAGGAAGTGTATGCGCTCAAATGCTACATGGATCTAGTCGTCGCGAGTCCGAACGGCGGATTGTACGCGCCGACATTGCAATCATTGATCCACTCGTCGTTGGAACGCGTCAAGGAATACCTTTCCTCGGCCGACACGTCCAACGCGGACCACAAGCACCACCTGTCCACGGCCGACGACCGTAAACGCGAACAGGCGCGGTACGACGAGTACAGGCATTGGTTCGCCCGTGACGGCGGCTGGACCGGCGAACCGGGATTCGAACCATCCTGGCGGTTCACGAACGCGGCCGAGGGATTGGACACGGTATGCGACCTGATGACGCCGACCCGTATAGACGACGAGGATGATTGGGATGATGCGACGCTGTCCGACCATGCAGGCAAGTGGCGGTCCGGTCTGGAAAGCCTGCGCGGCAACTACGCCATGGACCACAAGCCGGAGCATCTGACGGCCGCGCGGGATGATGAGGAACGGATACGCCACGCGCTCCTGGATTACATGAACCGTGAACGTGCGAGCCGTGACCGGCTCGACCGTGCGGTCACGGCCGCCGGAATGCTCATGCGCGACCAGGAACGTTCCAAACTCATGACGGACGAAAACCGCCGCACTCTCGCCACTCTCGTCGACAAGGGTCGGAGCATCCTGCGCGAATACGGCAGAAGTCCTCTCGACGAAGGCTACCAGCCATGCTCCATCGACATGCAGGATGATCTGACCGAACGTCTGAACCGTCTCGTGGACGGTGATCCCGCCAACGTGTTCGACCGTTGCGCCCGCATGCTCGACCGGCTCGACAGCATGTTCGACCGTGGAAAGGACGGACGATGAGCAGCGAACAGCCCAGCCTGTTCGACCAGTTGACCCCGTCGGACTCGCTCCGTGACGACCTCGCATGGATCGACTCCCTGCAGGAAAGCGTGCCGGAGGACGGCAAGCCCGTCAAACAGGAACGCAAGCCACGCAAACGCCGCGAAAGGAAAACCGGACGCGCCGACCGTGACGGCATGCAGGATCGTCGGACGGAGACGGCCACTCCCCCGCCTCCACCATCCAAAACCGAACGCGGGCCGGAACAGCCCATGCTCATCGTTCCCGACATGAGCCGAACGGAAGACGACTCCAACCCGTCGGCCGAATCGGCTCCGACCATCGTGGACGACCCGGACGCGTTGGAAGAGACGAGCGTGATGGATGGTGTTCCGGCCGACACCACTGTGATCGAACCGGAACGGGAAACGTCCATCCTCCCGGAAGACGAGACGACCGAAACATTGAAGGACGTGGCCGACCCGGACGCGCCATCCAACGATTCGAAGGCCATGACCTGGGTCAAACGCGGCCTGATCATCGCGGGTGCCGCGATCCTGCTGCTCGTCATCCTGGCTTTGGCCGGCTCCCACTCCACTGCCGTCAAGGAGAAGACCGCGTACGAACGCGTGCAGACGTCCATGAGCCAACTGTCCAAGTCGAACGGCGAAGCGAAAACCACGATCGCCGACGCGGGCAAGGCCGGTGTGGACGATACGGACGTGGACACGCTCCGCGACCTCGTCGAATCGAACGGCAAACTCATCAGGTCCAAACGCGCGGGACTGTCCATCAACGAATTCGACCGGCTCGCGGCCAAGGCCGACAAGGCCACGAAACGAACCCGCACGTTGACCGGCAAGGTCGACCGGCTCGTTAAAACCAAACCGTTGACGGACGCGAAAAGGAAATGCCGGACCGCGTTGGACAAGGCCGTGAAAGCGTCAACGGACTCGAAACCGTCGGATGATACGACCCGCGCCGCCAAAGCCACGTTGGATAAGCTCATCGCCCAGGCCCGCAAACTCGACGCGAAAACGACAGTCGGCACGTGGAACGATATGGCCGCCAAACTCGACAAGGCACGTGAAGGTCTTTCCCAAGCGTTGGATGCGAAGGCCAAAGCCGACGAGGAAGCCAAACGGCAGGCCGAAGCGCAGGCGCAGGCCCAACAGCAGCAGCAACAGCAGGCGACGCCCGCTCCGACACCGCAATACCGTCGCTCGTCCGGATCCTCGGGCTCTTCCGCTTCCGGCTCTCCCAGCGTGCCGCAAGGCAATGGCGGAACATCCAACGGTAATTCCGGTGGATGGTACGTGCCGCCGGAAACCACCGACAACAGTCTGCCGAACAACGACTCAAGTCTCTGACAAGGAAAGGAGCGAACATTGGCAAAGAACAACCATCGCCAGGCGTCCACGCCCGAATCGAAAAAGCAGGCGGCCATCTGGTGCGCGATCGCGATCATCGCCATCACCGTCATGGTCCTGATCGCCAACCCGTGGAAACAGCAGACATCCACACCCGCCGCGACGCAATCCAGCCAATCCACGCAGACGCAATCCCACAAGCAGAAAAAGAAGAAGACGAAGCCATCCGGCAGCCTGCAACGGCAGGCCCAATCCATGTTCACCGGCGACGCGGAGCAGATCGCCGACGATGTGCGCGACCTGCTCAACGCGCCGGAGAACTCGAACGTCGACACATTGAGCAACCTGCTATACCGGCATGACCGGCAGGACCTCGCCGAAGCGACCGACCTGTATGACGCGATCGGCCAGCAGAAGGACATCGACACGATCCGTCGTCTCGCACGCGAATGGTATCCGCAAGCCATGCAGTCCGGCATCGAGGCGAGACGAGACGACCTCTCGGACGGATTGGACAACACCGCGCGCGAGGTCGCCACCATCGAACGGGACGATCTTTCCGGCACGCAAGGCTGCGGCGATCTCAAAGCCGCGTACGAGACCGCGAAACGACTCGTGGACTCCAAGTCGGATGATTACGACGCTTTGACCAAAGCCCAGCAGAATCTGACCACGGCGATGAGCGGCTGCGCGACCAACCTCGGTCCGACGAACCGGGAGAAAGTGTTCGGCCGACCGCAGGGAACCCTCAAGGAAGATAAGGAGTAGAAGAACATGGCCACCACGAACAACCGCTCTTGGAAAGCGCTACTGCCACGGAACGGCGGCATCGGAGTGTGCCCGCAGATCGGCAGGGTGAAGATCCCGCCCGTCTGCCCACGTTCCACGCTCAACCTCACCGGGGGCAGACGCATCAAAACCGTCCGCGCCTGCTGGTTCGAGGGCGACGAGGCGCGTTTCGTCTCCCTCATGCCGTCGACCGGTCGGATCCGCAAGGAATTGGACTCGTTGAAGGGCGGCGAAACGGTCGAATTCATCGGACGTCCCTGCGAATGGCATGACATGTCTGGACAGAACTACTACATCGTCATCGTCACCGACATAGTTATCCTGCCAAAACGGCAAAACGCTTGAATTTTTCAAATAAATATCAGTATGGCGTGTGCCTGTTGTAAAAATATCGCGGAGCACACGCCATAGCATCACGTATTGCCTGGGATGCGGTCTCCGTATGGTAATAGTCTGATATATCTACTCATATTGTTCTATTCACGGCCAAATGCTTGAAACTTAGTTGATGTGCTGTATAGAATGGCTTGGTTTGAACAAAGGATGACCCGAGATAGCTTCCCCCAAAGACAGAGTCATATCTCCGGTAAGCAATGGCTTCGTTCCGGGAACCTCGTCAATTTTGCCAGCTTATTCCCCTCTAACTTCTTCGCCTTTTTCCATACAACTTCCCGATAAAACAGTTATTCTCAAAAAATCTGAGAGTTATTCCCGAAATTACGCGAAATAGTAACCCCCCTCCCATTATTATTGTTTCTAGCAAAAGTTCAAAAGAAAGGCGATGGGATGGACTCAACGATTGATAACGCTGATGTTAATCGGAATCAAACGTTTTTCTTCAATCTTGGCGCTTGGCCTCGCAGCTACAACAATCCACTCGAAGAAGCAAAGAAGCATCTATTAAAATGCAAATGGAAATTGACCGAGGATAGGAACTCATCATGCTGTTTTGAGAAACAGTCGACGCACCTCTATGTCCATTTCCTTGGATTTGCTGTGGCAACAGGACCAGATGTATCAACGGATGAGGTCATTGCCAATTGCGGTACGAAGTGGCTTGGTAACACTTCTCTTCCTGGAAGAGAGGTCAAGAAACAGAAAATTGATGGAAACAATTGGGAAGAAGAAGTTGCCCAAGCAGCGGCGGTCTTGGCATTAGAGCAGCTAAAAATTGGGCCACTGCTCCCTCTTTTGAGGGTCAAGTTAATAGCGCGGATCGCTTATTCCTTCAACTCCAAAGAATCCATGAACTTTTTCCTCCGAATGACAAAAAAGTCGAGGAAACATATAAGAACGAGCTTGACGAAGCAGTGGAATTGATGGAGAGAATTCGGCGAAATGCTTCGGTGGAATACCACAGCAGCAGATTTATCCTTGCATTAAAAGTGATTGAACCGGCCGCAATTCCAGCGGGCACTTTCTTTACTGGCTTAGGAGCCAATGATGGGCCACTATGGGCATGGGTGTGCGCAGGTATGGCATTTGGTGCCAAATTGATGATGCATTTGGTTCTAAAAATGTCTCATGTAGATGAGACGCCCATTTTGCAATTGCCTCGCAGAACAGTTGAATCTGACAACTAGTTTTAACTTTTCTGTCATCAATGGTGCCAATTACTCAGTGGGTTGGCTAGTCTTACGGAACATTGATTATGAAATGGGTTATGGAACATGTTTTTTCGTCAGTGAATCGAAATTTCTCAGGTTAAAAGAATCCGTTTCATAAACGGACGTTTTCGGCACACTGATAGAATCTGTTTGCAAACGACGAACCAGTTATTAGGGGGTATGCTATGTCTGTATAACTGGAATTAGATAGAAGAAAGGTTGCATATTCATGTCCATCAAAACAAACCAACTCGTGCGAGCACTTTCCATTGCTTTAAGTGCGCTATCTTGCGTCTGCACATTCATGATTCTTCCCATGTACATTCTGGGTGCCACCAGTGAGCAAAAGAACCTGCCTCATCTTATTTGGCCTCCGTTCTTAAGCCTGCCTTCCATATTAACAATCATGCTTTGTTGTATATGCGTCCGAGGTACCTACGCACATGCTGAATCTTTTATGTGGCAGTTTGTATATGGTGGTTTTTTTGTTTTTTGCGTTGGGATTATCGAGCTTCACTATAATTCAAAAGGGGAAGCGGATGTAGTGAAAGCCGTCTTTTACATATTGGCATTCATTTTTGGGATTGCGCTACTGATGATGGATGTAAATTCGATACGCAATAGACACAGTCTCGCCGAGGATAGGAAGCTCAATTTAAATGTCTGGAGGATACTCTCCTATCCATTTTTCTTCTTTCTCCTAGGCAGTTCAGCGAGTGTCATCCCAGGGATGAGAGAACTAATTAAAGACGCGGATATCGGCAAAGAGATGATAGCCTTGCTCGTCATCTCATGTCCATTGGAGATTTTGAATGTTTTCTGGGACTCCATCAAAAAAGATGACAAGGCCGAAACCGAAATAAGACTGAATGATTTATGCTCAAAAGTCCAGGATGCCTGCACCCTAGCATCTTCCTTACAAGAATCCCAGAATAGAATCGAAGAAAAAGTCCATGGCATCGATGAGCGACTCTCACGGAGAGTAGACGATAAGTCCGGTATTTCATTTCTGAAATCCAACTCAGCATACGAACTCAAGATAACCATGTGCCGTCATCGCCGCTAGGGGATGCTTTGCTGTCCTGGCGCCATACAGTCGTTCTTTGAGTTTCCGGGAATCTATATGCCAAGCGTGGGGTCTTTATGCCCATTGTCTGGATTATCTATGGCAGGATCTGGCATCGGTAAGTAAAAACCATCTACCGTCTCGCTCTTATCGTTAGTTGAGCTATTCTGGCTCTTCCTGGGTTCTTCTTGCAACAGTCCTACTTTGTCAAGAGTGGATAAGAACCTATCCTCAAGTTGGACTGGATCGATCAATGGATCGCTTTGCGTACGTATAAGATAGTCAAACTGTCCAAGATCCTTATATTCCAACGCCATTGCGAGCATGTCTTTAGCGTCAGGAGAAAGCTGATCGTAATATTTATCCGCGATGAAGGACACATCGAACAAATCACGAATTTTATCCCGGGACATATAAGCTGCGCATTTGAGCTTGCATAATTCGCTAATAGTGTAGGTGAGTATCCCGTTGACTACTGCGGTCTTCTCTTTTGGAATGGTCCGATGTCTCAATGACAATTCAATTTTTAGAGGACGGTTCGATGCCCCATAATCAACAAATGCTCGACGAACGGTGGATGTGTCTTTGGCTTTCCTCCACGTGTATCCCTCATTCGAGCAAATCGAGTCGATCATGCCGAAAAAACGGGAGGAGGGGACATTCGACCGCAAAGAATCTAAATCAATATCTTCAGAGAAGCGATCAAGACCATAGCATTCCATCAAAGCGGTGCCGCCTTTGAGCACGAATGGATTACCCTGCGATGAATTGATTCCATGAAGCATTCGTTGTATGACAAAACCATGGGACTGGTTTTCTTGATTTATCTTCGTCATGCGGTTTCCTTTTTCAAATGTTTGGCTTTATAATCTAGCCACGGGCATAAATACTCACGGCCCATGAAACGATCAATATCCTTCCAATCGGACCTGTTATGAAGCATCAGAACGTGCTCCATAACAGGCACGTCCGTCAAAGGATTGTCGAGGAAATTATCTTTCATGCCCTGGGCGCTGCCGTACAACCCCTGTTCAATCAAGTCCAAACATGCGCGCACATGACCGGCCACAGGCATCACTCCCTTGGTGGGGACTTCGCAATAGCTAATATCATACATGCCGAATGGTGAGGAATCAGTGTCGAGCAGCATGGGCTTAGTCCAGTCCATCGCGCTGAAATGCCAGTCTCCCGGGGTGGATGACCTGTTCCCGAGATTCAGAGCATGCATACCTGTTACGTATCTCATTCAGCACCTCTTTGCAATCCTGAAATATGAGCGGCGGAGTAAACTGACGTGTCTATTTTTAATAGTAGATCTTTTCCAGGGGAATCACGAAAGTGCGGAAGCCTCGTTACCTAGCATCAGAATCCCATTCCTCTAATAGATAGTAATTACGCACGAGTGTTTCTTGGTCCAAATTATCCATTTCTCTTGTAGCGCCATCAAGTTCATCGTATAGAGAACCCAAATAGCGGTCCCCGCGTTCGATGGCGTCGACGAGGCCGTTACGTCAAGCCGACACAGCGAAGAGACGGACCCCAGTCATTCGGCGACCTGCGTCAGCTGGGACAGCCATAGCCTATCGGTTCTGAACCTTTCGGCGTTCCTTGACCATATGTGGTATTCGGGATCATCCTCATCGGCGCCCTCGTCGGAGAACCCATACGCCTTGAACAGGCGCATGCTCGCGTGGTTGTCCGGATTTATCTGGGTCATGATGTACGGGTCGCGTCCCGTGACCGCCGAATCATTGCCGACCCATCTAAGGACCGTGGCGAGCAGCATACCGCCAAGACCGTTGCACTGCTCGGACAAGGCCGTGGCTATATACGAAATCGCGTACGCGTCCGAAGATCCGATCCATCCGAACTCGCAGAACGCGAGTATGTCGGGATCACCTTCGCAATACAGGGCCATGCGCAGAACATCGTCCGCATTCTCTTTCAGGTCAAGACCTCTGATATACCGTTGGACGTCCATTGCGTATTCGGGCGCCCCCGCTCCGCAGCACACGAATCTTCGGACGGCGAGCTGGTCGTCCGGTCCGCAGATCCTGCTGCTTATCATTCGGAAACGCACTGCGCCCGTCCACGCCTGTTCTTCCTGGAGGATGCTTTCGCGAGCTTCATCCATTTGGCGTCCACTTGGTTGCGAGGTTTCCCATCCTTCGGAGGGACGTATGCCGGCATCGCCTTGACGCCAGCCGCAACGGTAGTCATGTGGATACTCCTAGCCAATAAATGTCTCGTGACAATTGAAATATATCACACGCTCCATCCCATCTCGATCCACCCGAGTTCTGAATAGAAGCGCAACGCCCATGCTGGTCCTGCGATTCTAGCGGTTCGTCGGCGAACGCCTCGGAGGATGTGCGGTAGTCCAGCACGCGCATCGGGAGGTTGTCGTCTCGTCGACGATCGCCCGCAGCTCCCTGACCATATCCATCCGGATCTCGCAGCGTTTGGGCAGTTGGCGTCGGACCACGCCGTTCCTGTTCCCGTTGTCTCCCCGCCGCCAGCTGGAGTACGGGTAGACGAAGCACGTGTCCATTTCCAGCTCGTCAGGCGACCGGGCGTGCCGGGGCGAACTCGGTGTCGTTGTCGTATGTGTCTTTGCCGGCTCCGGCCTTGATGAGCTCCAGCGCCTCACGCCGGAATCCGTCGTCACAGCGTCTCCTTCGAACCTCACGCATATGAAAGAACCGCGACTCCGATCGTCGAATCTGAATTTCTTCAGTCCGAGCAATCGGAGGCGCGGTTCAATTTCCTCGCTCCTGTTGCCGTTTCGGATGATGTCACTCGCCCGGCTGGTTTTGCCCGGACTGTGCCGGAGCCTGTTGCGCTGCTTGCGCCTGCTGGTTGGCGAGCATCTGCTGCTGGATCAGCACGCTGTTGGTCTGCGCGGTGTACTGCTTCTCGGCCATGTGCATGCTTTCCTCATGACGCAGCTGGTCGGCGTCCGTGAACACGCGGGTCTGAATCTCCTGGGCGAGACTCATGAGCTTGTCCTTTTCGAGGATGCTCACGGTGATGGCGTTCGCCCCGCCGGATGGATCATGGAAGGTCAGGGTGGCGCTCATCACGTTCGCGAAGTTCGCGACGGCGACGAGCAGACATACGATGGCGACCAGTGCGTTGGAGTCAAACATGCCGAAGCCGACGAACAGGAACAACAATCCCCATACGAGGCTGCCGAGGTTGAATCTCGTGTTCGTGTCGACGCTGGCGATATTGCGCAACGGGATGGTCTTGGTGGACGCGCCCAGCGGGATCAGGCCGAACAGGGTGTTCGGCGCCTTGTATTGCACGCGTGTGCTGGACGCGGCGATGGAGGTTTTGAGCCAGAAGATGATCACGCTCGGGCTGAAACGGTCTCCGACGATGTTCTTCTCGCCGGGCGCGTAAGTGAATTCGGTCATGGTCTGTGCGGTTTCGGCCATGTTCTTCTCCTTTTTGCTTTCTATTGTGTTTTTTCTTGCCCTCTCTCTTTCTCCCATATGGGCGTCGGAGAGAGGGAACGGTCTGGTTGGTTCCGCCGTGCGAACCTATTGGCGGATGATGGCGGCGGATCTGAGTTTCTCGAAGTCCCCCCGGCTCATGTGTCGTTTCGCCCGGGTCCAGAATTCTCTGAGTTCCCTGCCATCGGATGCCTTACGTTGGTTTCCGCTTATTTCGTTTGTTCTCATGGTTCAAGTCCTGGATTGTCCGGCCCGCCGGCCGTCGCGTCCTAGTCGATGGCCGGGTCCGGCAGCGGAACATTCGATTGGATGCTGGGGAATTCCAGAAGTTCCCGCTTCGGAACGGGAGTCTCCTCCGAATCGACGCCGAGCCGGTAGATTCGTTCGAACCTCTTGCCCAGATAGGTGCCGTCCGTCGTCTCTTCCAAAACGGTGCAGTGCAGTAGGTCCGGGAGGAACACCTCGCTTTCGTTGGACACGTCTCCCCTGCTGCCGACCATCGGCACTCCCTGGGAGGCGCCCTCGATTACGAGGAGGATTCCCCCGCCCCCGAGCCAATGCGGGGTGGTGACCGTCGTGGACAAGCCCGGCCCCATGGTCACCTGGTCCCCCACGTTGAAATCCATCAGGGCGAGATAGTCGTTCGTTCCCGGGGTGTCATGGCCCTTGCAGCTTCCCGTGGCGAGCGTGCGCAGCAGTCTCAACCGTGGGTCGATCTGCCGTACCTGATGCTGCCGGTATGCCTCCTCGGCGGCTTTCCTGCCCCATGGGGTGGGTGGCAGCATGCCTTTGGGATTGTCTTGCGGAACGAGACGCATGTATGACATCCCATCGGTCACTCCGGCTTGTTTCCTGACGTTTTCCCTGTACTCCGGATCGGTGTCCAGGGATTGTTCGACCAGGTCGAGGATCAGTTCCAGGGAGTTGGTGGAGGTTGCCTTGTCGGCGATGATGTTGACGTCCTCGAACAGCCGTTCCGTGAGACGGTTCAGATCGTATCTGTCGCGCGACATCGACGTTCGTTCGTCTTCGATCTCCGCATGCAGCCGGTTATGCCTGCGCATCTTCATGAAGGACCATGGATGTTCCGGCGTCTCCGACCGCATTTCCTCTTCCAGGTCCTTGATCGTCCGGTCTTGTTCGGCCAGACGGTCGGATAAGTCTTTGATGGTTTCTATCCGTGATCGGATTTCCTCGGCTTCGGCCATTTTGGATGGAAATACCTTTCTGTTCGTTCCATCCGGTTCACGTGCGGGCATGCCGATATCGGAAAAGGACCGGAAAGGATTGGCTCCCTTTCCGGTCCTTCTTCCCTGGATGCCGCCCGGGCGGACGTCACATGCACAGTCCCGACATGCCTGTGCCACCGTCGCACGGATCGACGCATGGATCGGGCATCGGAACGTCGGTCGTCTCCACTGTCGCGGGGAAAGATTCCACGGCCGCGCGCGCGACCTGGGGTTCCTGCGACTCGTCGAAGTGGAACGAGGCTTCGGCGAGATCGGCCTGTCCGTCCTCTTCGGCCGGCGTCGGGCCCTTTCCGTGTTTGATTTCCAGGTTCATTTTTGCGATCTGGTCGGTGAGGTCGTCGTACTCCTTCTGGCCTTCCCATGGCTGGTTCAACGCGTTCCACGCGCTTTCCAGGCTGGCTTTCGCATTGCCGAGTTTGACGCCGAGGCTTTGCGCGGTGTTGGTGTTGTTGGAGATGATCCGGTCGAGCTGTCTGATGACGCTGTCGGCGCTGTTGTTGATGTCCGGCACGCTGGTGCCGGCCCAATGCTCATGCTCGCCTTTCAATCCCACGAACGGGCGGAACACGTTGAGGCCGTTGACGGCCATGTTCCGTGAAGCGACCATGACGGTCAGACCGCAGTATTCGCCCACTTCCCGCGTTTCGCCGCGGTCGAGCCCGCGCGCGATGCCGACGAGGTCGCGGATGGCCTGTTTGCGGTCCGCGATCGGACCGTTGCCAAGATCGAGGCCGCATATTCCCCGGGTGAGATGCTGGCCGCGGATCTCGACGGCTTCGCGGAATTTCGGCTCGTCGTCCAACGCCTCGTCGTGGAGTCTTTCGAGATTGTCCACGGTCGGCTGCAGTTGCATGTCGATCTTGAACCGGATTGATCTCTGCTGGTCGGCGTGGGCGCGTTTGAGCAGTTTCATCTGGGTGAGCTGGTTCTCGAGTTCCATGCGTTTGGCGATGTTCGGGTCTCCTGTGGCGATGGCTTTCATGTCGGCGAGGCTGAGCACCGTGGCGTCCACGTCGGACGCTTCGCGTGATGGCGAGCCGGAGCTCATGATCTGGCTGATGAACCGCGCCTTGCGCTCGACCGTCTGGAACATGTAGCTGTCGAATGTGCCGACGGTGACGTACCGGTAGTCCTGCACGTTGTCGAACATGTTGCCCTGCCTGCGGACACGGCCCTGGCGTTGTTCGAGTTCGGCGGGCTTCCAAGGGCAGTCGAGGTCGTGGATGGCGAAGAGCCTGTCCTGCACGTTCGTACCGGTGCCCAGGGTGCCGGTCGAACCGATGAGCACGCGCACCTCGCCCTTGCGGACCTTTTCGAACAGGGCCTGTTTCTTCTGTGGATCCTTTTCCTGCGCGGCGAACATGATCTCGTCTTCCGGAATTCCCAGGTCGACGAGCCGTCGTTTCAGATCGGATTGGATGTTCCACTTTCCGGACGCCGTGGTCGACGAGTCGCAGAACACGAGCTGTGTGGCCTTCTCTTCGGCATGCTCCTGCCAGATCTCGTGGATCTTCTCGGCGCAGACCTGCACCTTGCCGCCTTCCATGGGCTGGATGTCCGGATCGGACACGTCGAGTAGTTTCGGATCGAGACTGACTTTCCTGCCGTCGTTCGTGATGTTGAGCATGTTATCGTCCGACGGGTCAACGGCTCCGTCGCGCACCAGTTCGGCTCGTTCCACCAGCGCGTCGACGGCCTGTTTCTGCGCTTCGGTGGCTTCGACCGCGACGGACACCACCTCGCAGTCCGGCACGTCGAGGTCGAGCTGGTCGGCGGTCAGCAGGTCCGCGTAGTCGTGGAACGTGCTCATCAGCTCGGGAAGGTTATGGAATTTCGCGAACCGTTGCTTGATCTGGTATCCGCTGCCTTCCGGCTTGACTTCGACGCTTTCGACGATGCTGCCGTACGTGTTGGCCCAGCTGGTGAACGCCTCCACGCCCTGCGCCTTGAGCAGGTCGGGAGCGAGGTAGCGTTGCATGTTGTACAACTCGGCCATGGAGTTGGATACCGGCGTGCCGGTCGCGAACACGATGTTGCTTCCATGTCCCGCCTCGCGCAGGTACTCGCACTTGTCGAACAGGTCCTCGCATTTCTGCGCGGCCGCGACGTCCACGCCGGGCACGCTGATCGTGGTGGCGATGGCGAGGTTCTTGTATTGGTGGGCTTCGTCGACGAACAGCATGTCCACACCGAGGTCCTCGAAGTCGATCCACTCCTTGCTTTCCCCGCCGCCGCGCAGCGCCTGGAGTTTGCCGTCGACACGCATGCGGTCCTTCTCGGCCTGTTTGACGGTTTTGCCGAGGTTCTTCTCCATTTTGCCGATCTCGTCCTTCAGCTTCTTCGCGGAGAAGTCGTTGCCGTCCGACTTCGCGGTCTCGATGCTTTCGAGCATCTCCGCCTTACGCCGTTCGAAATACTTCTCACGGCGTTCGGGACTGACGTGCATGCGTTGGAACGTGTCCTGCCGGACGATGACCGCGTCCCAGTCGCCGGCGGCGACTTTGGCCCAGAAACGTGCCGCGCCCTTGCCGGTGCCGTCGGCCTCCGTCATGGACAGGATGTTCGCGTCCGGGTAGAGCGTCAGATAGTCCTTCGCCCATTGTTCGGTCAGATGGTTCGGTACGACGATCATCGGCTTGGTGGCCCGGCCGAGTCGTTTCGCCTCGTGGCAGGCGGCCACGCCGGTGAACGTCTTGCCTGCGCCCACGACGTGCGCGACGAGCGTGCCCTCCTCGGATTGCAGGATCCTCGCGACGGCCTTGCGCTGGTGGTCGTACAGGTCGATGTCCGCGCTGATGCCGGGGAATGTGAGATAGGAGCCGTCGTATTCGCGCGGGTGGATGCGGTTGAACCGTTCGTTGTACACGTTCTCCAGCATGCGGGTGCGGTCCGGGTCGGTCCACACCCATTCCGCGAACGCCTGTTCGACGGTGTGGCGCTTCTGGTACAGCAGCGCGGTGGCCTGCGGGTCGCGGATCCTTCTCTTCCCGTTCGGGTCGTTCGGGTCGGGTTTGGTGAGGTTGCTGGTGGTCGCGTTGAGCGCTCCGGACACGACCTCGAACGGGTTGCGTCCCGCTCCGGTGCCCAGACCGTATTTCCGGATGGTTTCCTCGTCGAGTTTCGATCCGAGCGACGCGTTGACCTGCCAGTTGCCGGTCGTCTCGTCATGGCTGACAGTAAGGCTCCGCATGCCGCCGCCGGTGATGTTGGGCTGTTGACCGAGGTTGAACGTGTCGATCATGAAGTCGCGGATCACTCCGGTCGGGATCCACGCCGAGCCGAGCTTCGCGGTGATGTCGTCGTGGGTGAGTCGCGCGGGCAGCGATCGCGCGAGCCGTTCGCGCAGGGATTGCAGGTTCTTCAACCGGTCCATGTCGGCCGGTTCGGCCGGATGGGAATCCATCCATGCATTCCTGCGGCTTCTCCACTGTTCCAGGCCTTCCATGTCGACCATCTCGTCCAATGGTTTGAACGTCTTCTGATCCCATGAATTGTAACGTCCGTACCGTTTCTCGATGGTCGGATGGTCCAGCCGGTCCACGTCCATCGCGTACAGATATTCGCAGGTTTCCGGATGGGCGCGCAGGTCCTTGGCCAAGGCGAGGAAATCGCACTTGGTTTCCTTGTAGTAGCCGTGGTCCTCCACCTCCCACAGGCTTGGATCGGTGATTTTCCTTAACGCGTCGCATGCCGGACCTCGTTTGAAGCTGCCGGCGTTGAGGATCGTGGCGATGACCTTGTCGTCGATGGCCTCGGGATCGGCCGAAACGGCCTTGTACAGCATGCGCATGGCGCTGTTGGACGATCCCTCGTCATCGCTTGACCAGCCGTTGTCGAAAACCACATCGAACAGGTCGTTGCCCGTGGGTTGTCGCGCGTCCCAATTTTCCCCGAGCAGGTCGACTCCGGGTTTGCAGTCATCCAGGAACATGGCCGCGAAGGCCCTCTTCTGGCCGTGTCCGTGCTCTTTGAGCACGTTGGAGAACCAGGGTGCTTCGACCACGGACTTGTTCGCGTGGATCGGGTCGGTGGCGCTCTGCCATGCCCCGGTTTGGATGAGTTCCGTCCGGCATCGTTCGACGGACACGGGTGGCATCGCGTCTCCGAGCCCGTTGTCGGCGAGCCATTCCCGCACGCGCGCCCGTTCGGGCTGGTCGACCATGTTCCGGAGCAGTCCGTCGACGTGGTCGAGTTTGCCTCCCACGTCGCCGGACAGGTATTCATCCGCGGGCAGCGGCATGCCGGTGTCCGGATCCATGACGATGAGGCCGCCGAGCCGGTCGGTGGTCTCGATGTCGTCCCGGGTGCCGAGCAGTCGTCCGATGAGGTCGAGGTCCACGTGCCCCACGCGGTCGAGGCTGACGGCCATCGCGTCGACGGGCTCCTGCACATGTTCCGGCATAGGAGGCACCGGCGTGACGACCCTTTTGGATAGCATGTCGCCTTTGGCCTCGAAGCCGCTGGGGCCGATCTTCTCCAAACTGTAGAGCTGGTTGAGGCTCGGATCGGAGTTGTTCGGGTCGAACACGCGCAGGTTCTCTTTGGAATTGAGCCTGCCCCAGGCCGCGACGAACCGGTCGTACTCCTCGTCGAGGTCCCGTATGCCCTGGGTTACGGCGGTGTCGGTGGAGTCCGGGTCGCGTTCGATGGCGAGCAGGCGTTCCGTCCGGTCGCGTAGGCGCAGCATGGCGGCCATGCGCGCGTCCCCGCCTTTTCTGACGCGGGAGTGCGCGGGAACGAGCTGTCCGTCCATGTCGCCGTACCAGATGTGGTCGTTGCCGTCGACCATGTAGCGCATGGCTGTCTGTTGGGTCTTGTCAGGTGCGACGATCGGCTCGTTGGCGCGTTCGCCGAGCCTATCGTGCAGGTCGATGCCGTACTCTTCGAGCTGGCTGGTGAGGATGCGTTCGACGTGTTCGCCCAATCGGCCGATGTCGTCGGTTCCAGTGACGTCGATCTGCGGGCCGAACGGTCCCGATCCTATGGTCATGGTTCCGGCGACGAGTTCGGGATGGTCGACGAACAGCCTGTTGGCGGTGACGCCGTCCCGGAATTCGGTGGTGTCCTCCCATTCGGCGTCCGCGTCGGCCAACGGCTCGTCGCGTTTGCGTAGGATCAGGATGTCGGAGACCACTTCGGTGCCGGCCTGCCTGTCGAACGTTTCCCTAGGCAGGCGGCATGCGGCGACGAGTTCGGCTTTGCGGGCGAGTTCGCGGCGCATGCTCGACGTGTTCTTGTCGAGCGTGTACCGGCTGGTGAGCACGGCAACGAGGCCGCCGGGGCGGACCGTGTCGAGACTGTGCCGGATGAACCAGTCGTGGATGACGGTGCCGTCTATCCTGATCGCATCACTGTACGGCACGTTGCCTATCGCGAGGTCGAACGCGTCCGTGGGCAGGCCGGTCCGTTCCATCCTGTTGTTGATGATGTCGTCGTCCGGGCACAGGTAACGTGCGATGCCGGCGCTGATCGGGTCGGCCTCGATGCCGGTGAACGCGTAGGAGGATCCGTCCGGAGTGCTGCGGATGAAGTTGCCGGTTCCGCAGCCCGGCTCCAGCACCATGTCCGGGTGCTTCGGATCCCGGCCGAAACCGGCCTTGCCGAGCGCCTGCCACATCGCGTCCACGACGGGCCGCGGCGTGTAGAAGGCGGTGAGCGTGCTGCTACGCGCGTCAGCGTATTCGGCGTCGGTGAGCAGACCGCGCAAACGCGTGTTGATCCCGCTCCATGCCGGATCGGCGCCGTCCTCCTCGAACGCCTTCTGGGCGCCTCCCCATCCCGCGTACGCGGCAAGGGCGCGGATGTCGTCCTCGGTGGGTTCGCGGCCGCTGTCGTCGAGGTCGCGCAGCACCTCGATGGCATGCACGTTCGCACGCGCACGTTCGAGACTGGATCCCGTGGCCTGCAGATCCGGGTCGAGCAGACCGCGGTCCATGCGGGTCAGAGGGCTTCGATCACGTTCCTGATGGCGACCTCCTCTGCCTGATGCTCCGCCATCTTGAGCCCCTTGAACCACGGGTCCCAGTTGCCCGGCTGCTTGAGGTGCTGGTGCGTCTTGTCCCAATGGTTGACGTACTCGGTGATCGTCCGGCCGTAGTCCTTCTGGACCTGGTCCATGTAGGCGTCCAACGCCGGCATCCCCTGCCTCTTGAGTTCCTTGAGCTGTTCCGGCAGATGCTCCGCCATGAACAGGTACCTCATCTTCTTGATTCCCTGGTACGGGCAGTACGTGACCGTCATTCCGGATCGTCTCCTTCCTCGCATCGTTTTCTTCCGTTTCATGGGAAGAGCCCGAATTAGACACCGTGCCTAATTTCGTTTGGCTATAATTTTCCCCCCGATTCTGCCGGGAGTCAAGTCCGGACGGCATGTCGTCGAAATCGAAGGCGAGCTGTTCGGCCTCGATGGTGGCCGCGACCACGGGCCGTGAGGTTTCCGGACCGTCCAAGACGTCCTCCACCTCGTCGCCATCGGACATTGCCACGCCGGCGTCGGCCTCATCGCGCGCAATCCGGTCGAGATCATCGTCGGTGAACTGCTCGCGGACCTCCTGCCGAGTGCCGCCCTCCTGCATGACGATCTGGGCGGCGAGCTCCCGTTCGGGGAAACCGAAGTCGATATCCGGCTCATCGTCCACGTCTTCGGACCGCGTCGCATCCGCCACCGTCCTGTCCGGCGCGTATCCGTGCTCGCGTTCCGCGGCCAGTCGGGCCTCCCCGCTTTCCATGCCGTTCCGCAGGTTGAGATCGTACGAGTCGGCTATGTCCGCGATCGCTTCGGGTCCGGCTCCACGTCGGATGAGCTGGGCGACCTCGAACCGGCCTACCTTGATGCCGAACAGCTCGATCTTTTTGGCTATGAGCTCCGGCGTGGAAACCGTTCCGGCCTCCATACCGGAAGACGGCGCGTCCTCCGCGCGTTCCGGCTCCGACGCGTCCGTTCGCGCCGCCGCATCCATATCTCCGAAGGGCCCGTCCTCCGGCCGGACGGCCGGATCGGAAGCGGCGCGCTCATTCGACGCGTGAGGAAGATGTTCCTCATCCACGGCATCCTCGGCGGATTTCGTCACGGACGGCGTCGCTCCGTATCCGTGCTCGCGTTCCGCGGCCATGCGCGCCTCTCTTCGTCCCATGCCGTTCCTCCGGTTGAGGTCGTACGAGTCGGCTATGGCCGCAATGGCCGCGTCATCGGCCCCGCGGCTACGCAGATGGTTGATGACGTTGTCTCCCACCGTGATTCTGAACATTCTGATTTTTTCCGCGGTTTCCTCCGCCCCCGGGACTACACCGTCGCCTTTCCGTTCGGAATCGGCCACGTTGATGTCTTCCTCCCCGATGTTCGGGGCTCCGTCCACGTCGGCTTCGTGGATGGCCGAAGGCTCCGGGCCTTCGTCGTGGACGGCCGGAGCGTCCGTGGCGAACCTGCGTCCGTCCTTGACCATGTCGTAGACGAGCCCGGCGAATCCGTCGTTTTCGAGCAGACGGTCGTTCCCGGGATGACGTGAGATGGCGTCCTTGATGCCCTTGCGGAAATCCGTGCCGTCGATGGCGTTCATCCTGTCCGCTTCACGGATGACGGTCATCGCACGCCAGTCGGAGGCGACATGGTCCGCGATGGAGTCGGCCAGGGCGAAGGCTGCAGGACCGTCGCCGATCATGTCCGAAACTTCACGGCGCATGCGCGCGCTCTTGTCTCCCAACAGGTCCGGATCAAGGTTGGTGTGGCGCGTCCACGCGTCAAGGATGTCCGAATATTCGCAGTCGAGCCGCTTGGACAGTTCCTCGAACACGCGTTCGCGCACGATGGAGTCCGTCGCTCCGGTGACCGCGTAGAAATCGTGGCCGTCGCCCTTGGGGAATGATTCGACGGCCTCGCGGAACGTGGTCCGCGGGTCGATGCGGCCTCCTTCCGGATCGTCCGGGAATTCGTGGGAGTACCAGTCCCGGATGCCGGATTCGAGACCATCCACGCCGTTCCAGTCGAATGGTTCCGCCGGCGTATCCGTGGATGATGCGGCGGCCGTCTCCGGCTCCTCGGCCATGTCCGCGGCATGTTCCGTCCGGTCGGCCATGGCCATGACCTCTCCGGCCGTCACCTGGTGGTTTCCGTCTTTCGTGACCATGGTGACGGGCAGTACGTCCAGCAGTCTGTCGATGTTCTCACGGCGTCGTTCCCGGTCTTGTCCGGCTGCCCGTTCCGGCCGTCCTCCACTGGTTCCTCCGGCGTCGAGGATGTCCGAGACCTGTCGGGCGGCGTCGTCGGACAGCAGTTCCACCGTTCCTTCCGGCATGCCATGTCCGCCGGCCAGTGACGTGAAGACGATCTGCGGACCGTGGCCCGTCTCATGTCCGGGCTTCGTGCCGGCCGTTCCGGAAGTATCGGCGGCGGTCGTATCGGGCGTGTCCGTCGCCGTGTTGAAGGAGTCCCATGAGTCCGGACTGCCGAAGATGCCTTCGCGGAGACTCCTGAGTTCCGTTTCCGTGGCCTCCGGCCCCTCGTGGACCATGCCTTCATCGTCGAACCAGTCGAGCCGGTAGGCCATGGGCGTTCCGTTCGCGTCGCGTGCGGCCACCTCGTATCCGGCGAACTGGCTCGCGCCGTTCTCGCTGGTTCCCGCGTCCGTGTCGTGCGCGTCGATGTAGCCGATGACCGCATTCTCGAACGCCGCGTATTGGCCTGACAATGCGGCGTCAAGGGCTGTTCCCGTATTGTCGGACGGGTCTTTCATCTCCCGTTCGGCCTGGTCGATCCACTCCGTGGTGAACCATTCGGGACGGTCTTCCGGCCTGATTGTCCCGTCGATCTCGCGGAGTTTCGCGATCTGCGCGTCCACGCTGCCGGCCCACAGGTATTTCTCCGCATGTGATGGGCCGAGGAAATAGTCGACGTCGTCCTTGAGGCGTCCGAGCAGCCGCAGGTTGAACCCGTAGGTTCCGTCCGCTCCGGGAGATGCCGCCAGGGTCCGTTCCGCGTTGGATGCCGCGGCTTTCGGAAATCCCCGTCCGGCGAGGATGGTCCGTGCCTGGGTGTTGCCTTCCGACCGGGCGATGAGGCCAAGCATGTCCTTGCCGAGTTCCCCGGCGTATTCCGTCGCCGCCGTGTCGATGAGCATGCGCCAGTTCTCATCATCGTCGTCGGGCATACTGAGGATCATGCCCACGGGAGCGTGCTCCAGCATGGTTCTCGCGGCCTGTCGGACGACTTCCTGCCGGGACTGGTCGAGGCTGTATCTGCGGTTCATCGGATTGGTGTATGTCGTGAGAAGCCCGGGTGAGGTGATGACCCGTCTGATGGCTTCGACTTCGCTGTCCATGTCGAATTCGCCTGTGCCGATCAGGGCGGAGACCACGTCCGGGTGGTTCTCCGTTTTGATCATGTCGTCCAGGTCCTTGCGGTCGAGTCTGCCGGATTCGACGGCGTTCTTCCTGGATGGCCACCAGTCGCGGCCGCTGAGACGGTGGAGCAGGTCGTCCGAGGCTTTCGTCAGCATGCTTGCCGCCAGTCGGCTGTCCGTCTGGTTCCAGCAGCACAGGTCGATGGCGTTCTGGCTGAGTTTGCCTGATTCGACGAGCATTTGCAGCAGTCTCGTGTTGCTTTCGGTGCGGGCCATGTCCTCGAGCAGACGTGCCGGCGTGCCGGCATAGCGGATGATCGCCTGTCGGAGTTCCGGCAGTCCGCTGGCCGCGAGGGTTTCCAGATCGTCCTCGTCGAGGCTGGAAAGGTCCGCATCGTGGGTCATTTCCACGAGTTCGTCCAACGCGTTGTAGTCGCGGTTCCGCCATTGCGGGTCGAGCAGATGCCGTGCGATCTGCTGTGGGGTGGAATGTTCGCGTGCCCAACGCAGTTCGGCCCAATCGTCGGAACGGTAGAGTTCTTCGACCTGCCGGCTGGTGTTTTCGTCGATCATTGTGGCTGTTCCTTCCATTCGGCTCACCGCATGCCTTCCAATGTGGGGCGTGGCTTGTCGTCCGCCGTGTCGGCCGATGCCGGATTCGGGTACGGGAGCATGTCGGAGAGTTGTTTCGGTTTTTTGTTGCTTCCCATGTACGGTTCGTCCGGCAGGCTGTCGCCGTCGAACGCGCGCGCCCAGGGGTTCAGCGATGCGGGTGGACGCCACTCGTCCGTCGCCGGAGGCTCGGGTTCCTTCCTCCTTCGTGTTGGAATGGTTCTCGCCGTGTCGGGTGTGTTCAGTTCCTCGTCCGTTCCGGTCTTGTCGTCACGCATGATGTCCGTCTCCTTTCACATTCCGATCCCGGGTCCTGTGGCGGGCATGGCGCCTTGGTCGATGCCTGGATCCGGGTCCGGCAGGGCGTTCGCGTCTGGGAAGGCCGAAGCCCAGGGATCCCCGACCTGTGCCGGTTGGGTCTGGCTGACGGCATCCGGCATGGTGGTGGAGGGAGCATCCGGCATGGATGCCCATGGGTCGTCGGCCGCTGTGGTGGAATACCGTTCCTCGATGGCCTGCAATAGGCTTCTGATGGCCGAGAGGCGGTTCGGTTCATGGCCGATGTATTCGGCGATGGGGACTTCGGCCGGTTCCGTATGGTTCCATTTCTCTCCGGCGAGACGCCAGAGCCATTCGCCGTCCGATGCCATGATGCTGCCGAGGACCTGCCCGTCGGGTAGTTCCGCGTCGGCGCGTCTCGGACCGTTCATCCAGGCCGGGCCGGATCGCAGTTCCACGTCCTCGATGGTGAAGTCCTTGCCGTCGATGCTGAGTCTTTTCACGTCTTCCATTGGTTGTTCCTTCGTTGGTTTTGTTTGGAGTTCCGGCATGTAGTCGATGGGATTGAGTTGGAATGAGGAGCACAGTTGCGCGAATGCCTCGAGGGTGACGGCCGAGCCTTTTTTGATGCGGGTGAACATCGCCGGGCTCACGCCTGCTTTTTCGGCCAATGCGGCCCAAGGCATGCCGGTTTTGTTCCGGTACCGGTTGATGTCATTGCGGAACCGTTCCATATCGATGGATGACATGGTTGGTTCTCACATTCCGATTCCGGGATCCATGGGACCGTTGCCGGCTGCCGGGTCGATGCCGGGATCCGGATCGGGAATGGTCGGCTCGTTGGCTTGGAACAAGGCGTCCGGGTCGACGCCGGTCCACGGGTCCGGCGCTTTCACGCGTGCGGCGGAGGATCGTTCGTCCATTACGCAGACGCGGTCAGTGAGGTCGGCCGGCATGTCGTCCGCGTATGCGCCGACGCTTTTCAGGATCGGCGTGCGGTTGTCCCATACGAGCCGGTCCGCGGTGGTCTGGTCCATGCCGACCCAGTCGCCGTCCTTGTTGACCCTCAGATACCGGTCCCTGTCGGGGTTCCATCCGCCGTACATGGTTTTCTCCGCGATCTCGCCATCGATGAGATGCTCTCCGACGGTTTCGCGGGCGGTTTCGGACGGGTAGGCGCGGTAGTATCCGAGGTCGCTTTCACCGTCCATGTCATGGACGGTATCGACGATGTCGTGCAGCAGTCCGATGTTCTCCGGCGTGCGTTCGATGAGATTATCGGCGTCCAGTTCAAGGGCGATCTGCGATGCGGCGGTGGCGCGCGCCATGACGGCGTCCGACGGGTCTTCGTCGCGGGTGGTCCAATAGGCGCCGTCGTTGCTGGACCATAAGGCATCGGCCGCGGCATCATGCCAGTATCCGGGGTCGTTCCAGTTCGCGGACCATTCCTTGGCCACGTCGTCGAAGCCGGTCATGTTCGTCATGGCGATGTACCGGTCGTGTTCGATTCCCGGTGGGAGGACCGAGTCGAACTGGTCTTCGGTGACCCAGCGGAATTGGTCGTACCCGTCGGGCTTGTAGCAGTCCTCTCCGAGCTGGTAGCATTCCTCGCCGATTTCGATCGGCTCTTCGATGGCGTTGCTTCGCGCGAAGAGCGATAACCGTTCGGTCGCTTGGTCGCGCCATGCTTCCATCCGTTCCAAGGTCGGGTTTTCCATGTTCGTTTCCTTTCCGTCACATTCCGATTCCGGGATCCATGGGACCGTTGCCGGAGTTCGGGTCGATGCCGGGATCCGGCATGGGAAGCCCGGCATCCGGGCGTCGTTCCGGGCGGGTCGGCAGTGGGACGGCCCTCATGCGTTCGATGGCGTCGGCGGTGAGTGATTGGTCGAATTCCTTGGACAGTCCGGGATCGGTGGCGATCTTCGCGAGTGTGGACGCGGTGGAGAAGTCGATGCCCGGATATCTCATGCCGAGTTCCCGTTGCGTGTAGAGGATGGTCCAGTCCTGGATCTCCTCATGCCGGTCGAGGATGCTCCCGACGGCGCGTGCGAGAGCGTCGTGGTCCAGGAGGGACAGTTCCGACCGTTGGCTTACGTCGACCATGATGGTTTCCTTTCCGACGGGCCCATCCCGTCTTCCTCCCGTTCACATGCCCCCGGTTTTTTCGCCGCCGATATTTTTTTCGAGGATGAAAAACCGATATCGGATGACCCCCACGTGGATTGGACGACCGTTATTGGAAGGGATTTGGAAGTGCGTCTTGTAATCGCCGAGAAACGTTCCGTGGCTTTCGCCATCGCGCAGGCATTGGGCAATATCGGGCAGGGTGATGGGTATGTTTCGGCCGGAGGGGCGCTCATCTCGTGGGCGCAGGGTCATCTGGTGGAATTGTCGGATCCGGAGGAATACACGGACATGCCCTGGTCCGCGCATAAGTGGACGATGGAGTCCCTTCCCATCGATCCGAAGTCATGGCGTTGGCGTCTGAGCGGCGCGAAGGGCGCGGTGCAACGTTACCGTTCCCTCGTCGAACTGCTTCGTTCCGACAAGGTGACCGAACTGGTCAACGCGTGCGATCCGGACCGTGAGGGCGAGGCCATATTCCGACGTATCCTCATGGCCTCGAAGGTCTCCAAACCTTCACTGCGCCTGTGGGTCGCGTCATTGGACGAGCAGGCGATCCGCGACGCGTGGAAAAGGATGCGTCCGGAATCCGATTACGATGGTCTGGCCGACGCGGCGGACGCCAGGGCGAAAGCCGACTGGCTGGTCGGCATGAACGCGTCACGCGCCCATACGCTCGCCTGGCATCGCAGTCTGTCGCTCGGACGCGTGCGCACACCCACGCTGAACATGGTCGTCCAACGTGATCTCGCCATCGAATCACACAAGCCGACGCCGTTCTGGCGACTCATCGTGCCGATGGACGGGTGGACGCTTGAAAGCGGGAAGATCGAGGACCGGACATCGGCCGACCGCATCCTGGCCGACGCCAAGGGACTGCCCATCGATGTCCTGGAAGTGAAAAGGCGCCGCGAGCATGCGAAGCCGCCGACCCTGTTCGACCTGACCGGATTGCAGAAGGCCATGAGCGACCGGCACGGGCTGACCGCCGAGCAGACGCTGGACTGTCTGCAGCACTTGTACGAGATGAAGGTCGCGACCTATCCCCGCACCGATTCCAAATACGTCACCCATGATGACGTGGACGGGTTGAAGGAACTGCTGCAGCCGAAATACGCGCTGGGCTTCCTGGATCAGAAGCCCGTCGACGCGATCCACGACCTGTATTCCGCCGGCGGATTCGATCCGATGCGGTGCGTCGCGGACGACAAGGTCCAAGGTCATACCGCAATCCTTCCGACGCGGCGTCTCACCTACGACGTGTTCCAGCATGACATGACGGACATGGAACGCAAGGTCATGACCGTGATCCTGACGCGCATGTGGGCCGCCTGCGCCACGGACCGTGTCCACGACACGGTGAAAGTCGATGCGGCGTTGGATGAACGTCATGCCGACGGGTCCACGGAACGGGTTCCGCTGTCCGCGTCAAGCGACGTGACGGTCGATGCGGGTTGGACCGCCATCGAGCACACGTCGAAAACGGACGGCGCGGAGAAGAAGCCCGCGAATCGGATACCGGACTCCCTCGTAAAGGGTCCTCTCCCCCAGTCCGGCACCCCGTCTCTCGCCGAGGGCGTGTCCGCACCGCCGAAACCGTTCACGGAGGCCACACTGCTGTCCGCCATGGAGCATGCGAGCCGTTTCGTCGCGGACAGCGATCTGAAAGCCGCCCTGGATGACGACACGAGTCATTCGGGAGGCATCGGCACGCCCGCGACCCGCGCCAGCATCCTCGAGAGCCTGGTCAAAAGCGGCTACCTGCAGCGCAAGGGCAAGCAGATACGCAGCACCACCGCCGGACGGATGCTCATCGGCGTCGCCATCGACGAGTTGAAGGATGTGAAGCTCACCGCACAATGGGAGCAAAGCCTTGCCGACATCGAACATGGCAAGAGCGACGAGGCGTCCTTCCTGAACGAGATCCGCACGGCCTGCGCGGCGATGCCCGGCCGTGTCATGGAGATGACCCAGCGGGATAGCCTGCGACAGTTGGCGCAGCAGGCCGGCGAACGCGAGTCGTTCGGCCCCTGCCCGCGTTGCGGCAAACCCGTGGTCAAGACCGGAAGCATCTGGCAATGCTCGTCGAACAAGAGCATGAAGGATGACACCGGCGCCTGGAAGCTCAGCGAGGGATGTGGCTACAAGATCTTCGCGGAGAAGTTCGGCAAGAAGTTGACCGATAGTATGGTCCGCCGCACGCTGGAAGGCAAGCGTCCGAAAGTGTCCGGCCTGAAATCGAAGGCCGGCAAGACGTTCGACGCGCGCCTGGTGCCAGACCGGCAATACGGCATCGGATTGTCGTTCGACGATCTGGACAGGAAAAAGAAGTAGGCCATCGCATGCGCACTTCCCCGCCCTCTCTTTCTATCACCTGCATCGCCATGGACAACGTGAGGAAAATCCTGAAGAACAGGCGCCTCAGTGTAAATGGACTTCTGACTTTGATCCACAGCAAGCATCCCGATTGTGGCCTGCCATACAGCATTTTGCGCAGGCTTATCTCCTATGAGCGAAAGATGACTATCGATGAGGCGATTCTGATTTGCGACGCCCTTGACGTTCCGTTCACGGCATTGTTCAGCTTCGCGGGAGAATTTCCTCATGGGCAGCTCAAGGGTATGACGGCTGCGGATATCTACCATGCCATCGAACAGGATGATCCAGTCCAGTTGGTCATCTCTAAATGCAAGAATCTACGGTATGCCTATCGGATCGCTTTTCAGGTCCTGCTCGATGGTCCCAGGGGCATCACGGATAATTACCCTTCTCTGGAGGATCTCAGAATCACTAATCCGGAGACGTTGCGTTCAGTGTTTTGCATCGAGGCGATTCTCCACGCCGCCGCGCTCTCCGATCACGACATTCGCACATGCCATGCATGGGCGTCGAACCCATCGCATGCGGCGACTATTGCTGACATTATCCGTAAGGCGAGAAACCATTATTCACAAGAGGAACACAAGCAGGTCGAGGAAATCCTCACGTTCCTTGACTCGATTCCCGATATGGAGGAAAAAGCGGCCGCTGGAATCTGGCTTACAGCCGAAAAGGCCTTTGAGATTCAAGATAAACTCGTGTGACAGTGATTCAGTCCGCTTCATTACGGGAAGGACTCTGTGTTGCCATCCGAAGACGCATGCACCGTATTGGCCAGCGGAAGAACTCCGATATCCCGTTCCGACGCCTGGAACATCGGTTTCGGCCTGCAGGCCGTGGATGGGCTTGCTCCGTCCGTTTACGCGATGGAACAGGCCAGGGAGCAGATTTCAGGAGAGGTCTCCTATGCCGAAGTAGAACAACGTCTACGTGAATACCATTCCAGGAACGGTAGCAAGGCGGAGCATTTCGAGGCTGATATCGTATCCACCAGAATCAGTTCCATTCTCCAGACTGAATCATTCGTATTTGCTCCCTCGATGCTCGCACGGATTCAGGAGCCGGTGCTTCAAGGCAGGTCACTCCCCTACGCGCCTTTCCCTCTGATTGGAGAAATGTTGGATTACGAATTCGGTCACGAGGAAAGATTTCAGGCCGGCTATGCGCATACCGACAAGCATGGGATCGCGGCATCAGTGTTCGATTTCGTTTCCCGCCTGTGGCAGATTCATCCATTCCGTGAGGGGAACACCCGGACAGTGGCGGTGTTCGCGATACTGTATCTCGAACGACTTGGCTTCAGGATAGGCAGTGAACCATTCGCATCGCATGCCCGATATTTTCGGGACGCCCTTGTACTGGATAATACGCTCGATCCAAGTTTCAGGAATCCCAATCCCCTTCGTCGTTTCATGGAAAAGGCTCTTTATTCCGATTCCCTTACCTGATATAGCATGCACGTCATGTGAATGGTCCGGGAATGAATTACCCATGATGTTTTCGTTCCCAAACAATGCCGATGCGTTTCGGCCGTCCAGAATGCGACGTGGGATATAGTGGCACACTTCTTAACAAAGAAGAAGAAAGTGAGCCAAAGAATTCTGCATGCCGCAACATATCAATGCATTATTGCTATGTTTCGTGGAACAGTATGAAGGCACGTAGTACGAAATTATCCAGCCCGGCAGATTCAGACGTGGTGGGGAATCGAATGATTCTCGCATATATTTTCGAACCGTCTATTGATTTGGAAAAACCGCGAGCAGGTCTTCCTATTTTGTGCGGATTAAGTTAATTCTTCAATTAAGACCTGTTTTTATGTGTTGTAGCGCATATTGCTACAACACATAAAAACAGGTCATTCCATGGTCAGCACGAGCTTCGGGAATCTCACCCCAAGTTCCTCCAAGCCCACAGCCGCATCGAGCGGAGCCTTTGCTGCGCCAGCAGTCTTCAGGCAACCGACGTAGAATCGCATGATTCTTTCCTGTGTCTCTTCTTTGGTGATTCGTCCATCCCGGACTTGCCTAGCAAGAGTGTCGCCATCAAGCCTGCGAGCTTTCCCTCATAATCCGTCGATCATTGTCTCAATGTCCTGCATTTTTCTTCTTCGAATGTGAATCGGGCAGGTTCGGGACAGTATGGCAGAATCGTTGCATCTCCCGCAACCGACCTTTGAAAAAAGTGGATATGTGGATAATGAGACCTCTATCAACCGCCCTTATGCTTGAATGAGGCCAGAGCCACCGCGTTCTGACGGATTCTCAATAGTGGTCGCGGACGGACAGAATGCACAAGTCACCGTCCTCAATCATGTATACCAGACGGTTTGCGGAATCGATGCGGCGGCTCCATGCACCCTGCAGTTCCCATTTGAGCGGTTCTGGTTTGCCGAGACCTGCGAACGGGGAGCGCATCGCATCACGTATCAGCGCGTTGACCCGCTTGAGGGTTTTCTTATCCTGGACTTGCCAATACAGGTAATCGTTCCACGCGTCATCAGTCCAACGCAGCATCATTCACTCCCCGACCAGATCATGTGAGGCGGTGGAACCCGAGCGTACCTGTGTCATACCACGGCGGACCTTATCGAACAATCCGGGATTCTGGTAAACGCGCAATGTCTCCATAAGCGAATCGTAATCGTCGGCGCTCATTACCACCACGTTGTCCCTCGGATCCTTGTTGGTGATCAGAAGCATATCCGCGTCATCGTTCACGCGACGTAGATATGATTTCAGATCCTTGCGGAAATTGGTGTACGCGACTGCTGTGACCATGTCATCCTCCTCAAACGACAATTACATGTACAGAAAATGGTACATTAAAAGTCGGGAAGGCTCAAGTATGTTACCGCATTCCATTTCCTTGAGATATTTGACCGGGCATGGAAGGACGCTTGGTAGATAGGTGCTTCTCACCCAATCAGCCACATTGCACATCCGACATAAGCGCGACGAGCCACCGTTCACTTCCTTCACATGCGAGAATCTATGCCGTGACGAGCGGCGGCTTGCGCTGGAGCATGTTCTGGATGAGCGTACCCATGTCTGCTACTGGTAGGTAGCGGGCGATGATGGTCCAGATGATGGCCACTTCGATCAGGCCGAGGATGACGGTCACCGTTCCCCAGACGAGTTGCATCCATAGTCTCGGCCCGGTGGCCGCACGCCCGGTCACGCCGGCGATCACCGCGAGGATGATAAGCGCCGGCACCAGTATTGTGATATCCCAATCATTGAACCATTGGCTTACTAAGACAAGCCATTCTGCGAGAGCCTCGAGTCCTGCCATGTTGCTGTCCTTTCGTGGTTGTTTTCCACTGTCTGTTCCACGTGCGGTTCATCCATCGGAAGCCGATGGATGGTCTCTCTCATCGCTTCGAGTTCCTTCTGGTCCGCTTCCCGTCCCATGCCGTACATTGACGAGAGCGTGAGCAGACTCCGTTCGACATCCTTGGGGAGACGGCCTTCATGCCTGTCGGCCGGATGAGTTTCGTAGTATTCCTCGATGATCGTCGAGCATTGCCGCAGTTCGTCCCAAGTGGGCATGTCATGGTCCATGGGCTGCATGGTTCTTTTGTTCTGAATGGGTTCCGCGTCCATGAGGTCCGTGGCGGTTCCTCCATATGTCATGGTGAGCGCGTCAAGGCTTTGTCTGATGGTCGGTGGCAGCAGAGAGTACGTGTCGTGGCTGCGCTCATCCGCGTCCATGACAGCCCGTTCCATATAGTATTCCTCCAATCGTCGCATGCGGTCTCTGCGGTTCGCATCGATGATTTCCGCTTCTCCCGTTCCGTTGTCGGCCAATCGGGCGATCCTACCGTTGATGGGATCGGTCAGTGCGTCAAGGGCCGATTGCGCGGCTTCGTCGATATGGTCGCTGTAATCCTCGCCAAACGTCTCGCGGCATGCCTGGGCGATGCCGCCGACCTCGTCGCGTATCCTGCCGAGGGTGACGTCGGGATCGTATCTGCCATGGATGAAGTCGAGGGCCGCCTCGTCCGCGATGTCGGACATACGGCTGATGAAACCGATGTCCCGGGAGCAGCGGCCGAGCAGTCTGTCCCCGTCGGGCGTGGGCCTGGTATCCATTGGAATGCCGGAGTCCAGAAGCCTTCCCTCCACATGGACGACCGGCTCTTTCCGTATTGGCTTTTCCGCGATCGGAGTCTTGGCCGTGCCTGGGATGCGGGTCTTCTTCCGGGTGGTTTTGGGTGGCTTGACCACTCCGCTGGTGTGGTTGATACGGCCGTTGAGGTTGGCCCAATGCTGTTCCTGCCTGCCGCTTTCCGCGGGAGGCCTCTCCCCTAGCGGATCGTCGGCGTCCGCCACGCCCCACATGGCCCGGTAGACGACGACGTCGCGCAGGAGATGACTGTCGGATTCCCCGGCTGTGGCGAGTATTTGGCCGATCCATGCCTGGCCGGATTGGCGTGCCTCCTGTTCGAGGCTGTTGATCCTGGTTTCGATGAGTCGTTCGTTCTGTCGTACCAGGTCGAGTGCCGCGTCATGCTTGTGGGAGCGGATGGGCGGTAGGATGCCACCGACCCAATTGTCGTGCACGCTGCCGTTGACCCAGTCCAACAGGTTGGCGTTCAATCGTCCCGCTATGGTCGCCGCCCAGTCGGGTTCCACGGGCCGGTTTTTCTTTTTCAGGTCCGGATCGTCGTTGATGATCCCGCGTGCGGTTTTGCGCAACGCTTCCCATTCGGGGAACATGGACTGGTCGATATCGTCCCGGGCCTGTATGTGCGCGTCAAGCATGGCCTTGACCGCCGGCGTGTACCGCTCGTCCATGCTGAACCGGCTGCGGCCGGGGTCCAGGGATGGTTCCTCATGATATGGGATGCTGGTCTCGTCCATCATGTGCCGGACTGTTTCGATCATGTCGGATGGCGCGTCCATGTCGAGCGTGAACGTGCCGCCTGTTTCCGTGCCGGCCGCGGGCATCATGCCGCGTGCCGCGTGGATGGCGGCATGTTCGGCCTTCTCCGCCGTGAGCCTGCGTGGCTTCTTCTCAAGGCTTTGTCTGATGATGGCGGTGGCACGTTTCGGGTCGGTCATGTAGGCGCGGGACCAGACTCCACGGAGCCATTCGAAGCTTGGACTGCGTTTGATCTTGTCCACGGTCCTCGCGTCGTGCGTCTTGCCGAGCATGGCGAGCAGGTGGGGGCCGGCGATGAGTCCGGCCGCGTAGTCGTGTTCGCGGAGCAGCCGTTTCAGATCGTACCGGTCCTTGTATTCCTGTTCCATGGTTTCGGTCGCGGTCATGGTCTCCGTGTGGGTCAATAGCGAGTCGAGCATGCGGTTCATGGCGATTTTCCTCGGATCCTCTTCCGCGCCGGTGAGCATGTGGTCGATATGACGGTCCTCTTCGCTTTTGCAGCCGAACAGGAAATGGTTTTCCTCCTTGCCGCGCGAGCCCGCGACGTATTGCAAGTTGCATGCCATGTTCTCGTCGGACGGGAACACGGCCGCGCAACGGTCCACGGTCATGCCCTGGCTGCGGTGGACGGTGGCCGCGTATCCGGCTTCGCATGCTTCTTTGAGCCAGGCGCGTGGGATTTTGCATTCGACACCGTCCGCGAGGTTCACGCATCGTGCGCCCGACTTGCCGGTGGAGATGATCTTGAACGTCATGCCGTTCTCGATGGGCCGCCCGATCTGGTCGCGTATGCTTCGCGAGTTGGTTCGGCAGACGATCTGGTCTCCGGTTCCGACATTGAGACCGTCGCGTAGACGGTAGAGTTTGGACGGGTCGCTTTCGCTTCTGCCTTGCGCGCGGCGTTCGAGGATGAACCGTTGGTTGATGTCGCGGACCTGCGCGTTCGTGCCGGCGAGTAGCAGAGTGGATTTGCCGAGCGCCTGCCATTTGATGCACATCTGGTATGCCTCTTCCTCCAGGTCCACGTCCTCGCCCCAGTGGATGCGGTCATGCGCCATGTAGTCGTCGACAAGGCGACGGCATGCGTTGACGCTTGCCTCGTCCAACCGGTCTCCGCCCTCACGCAAACGCAGGGTCGCTTCGGATTCGCCTTCCCAACGTCGCCGGGATGCGGGACCGTCTGGATCGTTCGCCCATTTCTCGGCTTTGCTGGTGAACCGCCAGATGCTGGTCAATCGTTCGCATTTGTCGTGCCGGTCGGCGTAGCCGAGCATGCCGCCGGCGCCGGAGACGGAGTCGAGCTGTTTGGGATCGCCGGTGAGGATGACTTTCGCGCCGTGGCGTTCCGCGAGTTTGGTGATCCATTGCAGGTTTCTGGTGTCGGTCATGCCGGCCTCGTCCACGATGATCAGCTGGTTCGGTTTGATCGTCGACGAGTCCGTGATGTGGCGGGTCGCTATCTTGGTACGGATGAGCAGTCGTTCCAATGGGTTGGATGCGTGTCTGAGGTCTTCTTGGAGTCTGCCTTCCTGTTGGATAGTCTCCCTGATCCGTTCGGGATTGTTGAGGGTCAGCAGCATGGCGATGGTCATGCTTTCGCATCCGATGCTGTTTTTCAGTTCGCCCACTGCTCTTTTGCTGGTGGCCAGGCCGATGACGCTGCCCTCACCGTACTTGGCCTGCCATGCTTGCGCGACCGCTTTCATGGTGGTGGTCTTGCCCGTGCCTGCCGGTCCGATGATGCTGCTGACCAGGCGTGGATTCTCCAACGCGTATGCGGCGGCTTTCTGCTGGTCGGGTGCGAGTGGATAGCCTCCCTGGGCGCTCATCCGTTCGTTCCACTGGTCGAGCCACTGGTTGCCTTCACCGGGCTTGTATCCGACTCCGGTGGTCTTGTCGAGACCGGAGATCATGTACCGTTCGGCTTCGAGCACGTCGACCGTCGTGTACTGGTCGAGGTCGGCGTCCTCGAACACGCTTTGCCCTTGACGGGTGGCGATGCTCAGATCGTCCAACGCGCCTGGCGGGAGCTTGTACCGGTCGGGTGTGAGTTTGACGCATTGGCTGAGGGCCTTGTCCGCGATCTTGTTCGTGACGATGACGCGTTGCGTCGGATCGATGCGCACTTCGCGTAGGAGGCGTTCGGCTTCGGCACGCACGTTGGTGCGTTTCCATACGGTGTGCGCGTTGACTGTTTTCCGGATGACGGCGCGTGCCTGCCGGTCCAGGTATTCGTCTCCGCCGCCGGCGAGGTGGGTGAGGTCGGCGAGCTGGCCGAGTAGGAGTCGTGCGATGTCGTCCTCACAGTCCGCGTCCACATGCATGAGTCTGGTCTTGCGTGAGTTGACGTCTTTGAACATCTGGTCGAGTTGGATGCCGGGCGCGACTTCTCCAAGTTTCCGATACCAGTGATCGCGTTTCGCTTTCAGAGATGGTTGTATCTCCGGTTTCGCTTTGCGGGTGGCGAGCCATGCTTCCTTATGGAGTTCCGCTTTCATTCTCCAACCGGCTTGCTTGCCCGTGGAGGTTTCATACTCTTTGATTTTCTTTTCGAGTAGGAGATCGATTTCCGCATCCCTGCTGCTGAACGCGTTGATGAGTTCCTGTGGCACTCCATCAACCTCGTTGACCATGGCTTTGGTGCCATTGTCCTGTTTAAGGGTCCATGACCAGCCGAACCGTTCGGTGAGCAGGTCCTGCAACAGGTTCTCATGCACTTCGCTGATCTCGACCATGCCCGCGTAGATCTTCCGCCCGTCCAACGCGGTCCACATTTTGTCGGACGAACGGCGCACACGGTTGCTGATGACGATGTGCTTGTGCGGCTGTGGATCCCCGTTACGGTTGTCGTAATGGTCGAATACGAATCCGGCCACTCCGTCGGCCGAGACGCTGGCGACGCCCCCCTGTCCGGCACGGGTCGTCGCATACTCGTTTTCGAAATACTCGATGGTCATTTCCGTGGCCTTGCGCATGCATTCGTCGATGCCGTCTCTGGTTTCCTTGTCTCCGAACGCCCAGAGGATGCTGATGCTTTTCGGCTGTCGCGTGGTCAGATCGAATCCGGCGACGGGCGCTTCCCCGTTGTCGCCTTCGCTCATTTTGATGTCTCCGAGGTATTGGCCGTTTGACGGGTTGCGTCGTTCGTTGATGAGTTCTCGGACGGTTTTGCTGGAGGCTGTGGTGCCGACTTTGCCGCCGACGAGTTCGGCGCCTTTGCCGATCCAGTAGCCTGGTGGATTACCCGCCGCCGTGTAGTAGGCGCTCGGGTCGGATGGGTTCAACGCGTTGTCCCCGTCGATCGCTTCCCTCGCGTCACGGAGTGGGTATTCGGCGTTGGTGAGTTTGGTGAGGTTCATTGCCATGTTCTATTCACCTGTCTTCTGTGGTATCGGTCCCGTATAGCCGAGATGTCCGAGTAGGCGGTTTGCATCGCCCGGCATGCCGTACTGGTCGATTTCATTCATGAGGTCAACCACGTAGCCGCCCGTGGCCGCTTGTTCAATGAGTCCCGGCCCGTATTCCAGGATGGTTTTGAGTTGGAGCATGCATGTGATGCGCAGTACCGACTTGATTCGTTTCGTTTCCTCCGTCGCGAACAGGCTTCGCTTCCATAGCTTATCGGCCCGTTCCCTATAATCCATGGCTTCTTGTCTGAGCTGCTTCAGGGTCATGTTTCCGGCCTGTTCCTTTTTGAATTTGGACATGGCCTGCTTCTTACGAATATACGTTTTCCTGCACTTCTCACTGCAGAATCTGGCCGTCGGCCCACGCTTCGGCTTGCGTATCGGAGCGCCGCAGACCGGGCATACCCCTTCGACGATTCTGCCGTATTCCTCATCCAACCTGCGTCGCATGCGCTTGATTTCGGATGCTCTCATGCGCGTGCCGATAAGTTGCCTATTATCCAACTTGCCCATAATTCCTCACTTGTATGTCCATGGACCGCGTTCGTCGGCCCGTCGGCCTCCCGCGATGTTGTCCTCGCGCCAGATGTGTTTCAGAGCGGTCTCGTAGGAAACAACCGTCTCCTTGTGGCCCACGTCGCCCGTGTATTCGTCTTCGAGTTTGTCGCCCGGCTCGTTGATCCTGCCCATGAACGTGCGGGGCGCCTTGCCTTCCGGATTCACGTCCGGATCGTCGTTCCATCGACGTACTCCGTTCCAGTGGACGCTGTCGGCTATCAGGTTCATCCCGTCCGAGCCGACCTCAATGGCGACCCTACGGAAGTCCTCCCCGTATTCGAGAGGAATCATCGGATTGATCTGGAACATCAATATCACCGTCCGGGTGAGCTCATACACCATCCGGACAACCATCCGATCATGCCCGGGCACGCTCTCGTTGTATTCGGCCGCCGCACGCGCTATCAATGCCAACGCGTCCCGCCGCTCTACCCAAGCATCCTTCAGTCGCTCGTCATATTCCTTCTCATCACGTCGAGCCTTCTGCTCTCGCAGCAGACGAGCATAACCATTCCTGCATTTGCGATGGAACGCATGGTAATCTCCCTCCTTCTTACCGCCTCGATTTCTCCTATACCGCTCATCGACCGGCTCTCCACAGACCGGACAAATCGGCTCTCCATCACTACTTTCCATACTTCCGTCACCTTGCTTAACCCGAAAGTGTCACGATATCGGCTCAAAACCTTGCCCGGCGTCATACCATCCTTGCAATTCCGCCGTTTTCGGCGGAATTGGCGTAGCCGGGTGCAAGACGCCCGTGGTTTCTTTTTTATGCTTATAGTTTTTGTTTTGGGGTCTGTTTTGGTTTCTTCTGTCTTTTTGTCTTGGTTGTGGTTCTTTCTTCTTTTTTGTTGTTGTCTTTTTTCTTGTTTCTTCTTGTATGGTCTTTCTTCTATCTTTTTTCGTTTTGGTTTTTCTTTCTTGAATTTTTTCTTCTCTGTGTTCGTTTTCCCCTATCATTGTTTTCGTACGAAAAGTGCTTTTGCGCTCACGTGCAAACATGGCCGCGTCGATATCGGGACCATGCCGATCATGAGCCGGATGATCCTGGTCCGGGGGTGGGAAGTCCGGAACGAGGATTCGATATCGGCTCGGCTCTCTCTTCGCGCAGTTTGGACCATACGGGTCAGGATGCGCCGGCTCAATTCTGGCCTATCGGTTTGGCGTGGGCTTGAGCCGATATCGAAGGTCATGCCCCGGCTCCGATATCGGCTGGTGGTTTGTCTTTCAAGCCTTATGAACACGGCCTGTGATCAATGGTCCATAAGGGACCATTTCGGTTCTGGACCGATATATCGGCACGTGATCCGCATGCCGATATCGGTTCGGCTCATTTGGGTCAATTGAGCCTTTGGCTTTATTCCAAGGGTTTGAGGTCATGGACCATATGGTCCATGGTCCGGATGGTCCTGGTCCTTTTCTTTTTCGGTCCGATATCGGGGACGATGCGTTGGCTCCGATATCGGTTGGTCGGGGTCCATCGATGGCGCTTCCTTGGGCCATTCCGATTCTGCTGCCGGCCGCTCGGCATGTGATTGGAGCAGTGGCCCGCATGCCGATATCGGATTCGTGGCCGGTGGTCCAATCATGTTTCTCTACATGCCCATCGATGACCGGACGTCATTGTCCGTGTCTTCCGTGATGGCAGTCGGATTCGGTATCGGGAGTCCGATGGAAGGTCGCCCCGACTTGATCCGTTCGGTTTCAAGTCTCCGCGACTCCGCGGAGGTGAGCCCTCCCGGCAGCCGGCCAATGGCATAATCTCTCAACCATGCGCATAACGGAGCGGGATCGTCCGATTCGTAATATCGAAGAAGCCTGTTAGTGAAATCACGCTTCAGAGACGGGCTTATGGCGAATACGCCAATGCCCGCGTTGATGAGCACATGGTTCGCTGCCATCAATGCGGTACGTTTATTGCCGTCGTTGAACCATTGTCCGCGTGTGATGGCGCAGAACATGAGCAGGGCTTGATCCTCTGCCGACCTTTCGGACTTCGATAATGACAAGATCACATCATGGGAGGATTCAATGGTAGGCAGATCCGGAATCCAGTCCGTTCCTCCGATGCGCACATCATTCGTTCTTATCTTTCCCGCATCCCGTATGAGTCCTTCACCAAGAATCCGATTGTATTCGGACACATACTGCCAGTCGATAGGATGCCCGCCGTTCTCGAACAAGAACATCCACGCCCGTTTGATGTTGTTGACCACGATGATGTCGTTCACTGTCATGTCCGCTGGCGCCCGTCCATCGAATATCTCCTGGGTGTCGGGGAACGTTATCCCATCGACCTCAATGTTGGCCGTCTTCCACATGACGTCGATTAATTGGCGTTTTGCCAATTCCATCGCCATTGTTGCCCGGTCCGAATTGTCTTCAGCCATTGACATGTCCTTTCTTCTTTGCCTTCATTTTATTAGTTTGCTTCCCAAGAAAAAGAGAGCCCATGAGTTTTTCATGGGCTCGAATCTGCGGGATTTTCTAGAAGGCCGGCTCCTGTGGTTCGGCGAACTGGTCCTGTGTGGCAGTGGGCCATGGATCATTCGTTGGCTGGGCCGTCTGCTGTTGCGGTTGGACCAGCGGAGCGTGTTGCATGCCGGCGTTGGCGGTGGCCTTGGTGATCTGGACGGTGGCGTAACGGACGGAGGCGCCGAGATCGTCCACGTTGAGCTCGTAGCTGCTTCGCCTCTCCCCCGTCTCGGTCTGCCAGTCGCGTTGCACGTATCGTCCGCTGACTATGACCCTGGTGCCCTTGCGGATGCCGGAGGCGATCATATGGTCCGCCAGGATGCCGTAGGCTACGCAGCGGATGAACGTGGTCTCGCCGTCCTCCCATTTGCCGTTCTTCTCGGTGACGCTGGTTTGGGCTACGCGGAAGTTGACGACGGTCTTGCCGCCTGCCGTGCGCTTGGGTTCGAGATCGGAGACGAGATTGCCCATGAGGGTCATGGGAATCTGGTTGATTGTCGCCATGATTGGTCCTTTCTTTCGAATTGCGGCCCATGTGGTGGGCTTATCCTTCTCACTTCATCGTATGTCGATATTCCATGTGCCCACTCAGTCCCATGCTTGTTCTCTGAATTTGGCTTGTTGCTGGGCGGTTTATGGCTTTTCGCGCCGCGTCGAGCATTCCGCGCGCGAGGTCTTTCGCCCGGCCTGTGTCTATGAAGCTTGACGCCGATCCGAGCATGCTCAGATGAGAGGTGAAGAAATCGGCGGCTGCTTCGACTCCGGCGTCGGTGGAAGGCGCGAGTCGTCCGGCGGCGTACGCTTCGATGATCGCGTCGCCGACGGTGAATGCTCCTTCGATGATCTGGCAGCAGTCGTAGTCCTGACTGTTTGCGTAATCCTCCGCCTCGTCTGTCACAATGCTCATTTCAACCCTCCTTCTTCCGCTGAATAATGTCAGTCTTCCCTTTCATTCCACTTCCCTCGCCTGGTGGCCTCAGCACAAAGCGCTTGGTAGAGCATCTGCTCCTGGATCGCGTCGGACAGTGCGCGGTGTTCCTCGACGTCTCCGATGTGGTAGTCGACGATGAGGTCCGCGACTCGGTGATGACGCTTCTGCGGGTTGAGCTCCCAGCTCATCTCCTTCGTGCATGCCCACTTGCAGTCGAACACTGGCGAGGTCGGATCGTAGACGCGTTCGGCCGCGTCAAGGAAACTGACGTCGAATTGGGCGTTGTGCGCGATGATGGTCAACGGCTCCCCCGCCGGCCAGACATGGTCGATCCACTGGTGGAAGCGCATCATCGCCGCGCCTGCGGTCGGCATGCCTTGGAGCATGTGGTCGGTGATGCCGGTGAGGCCCGTGATGAATTCCGTCAATGGATGCTGCGGGTCAATCAACTGCTCGAACTTCGGCCGGCTGTTCTCGTTTCCGGGTTGCACGAACAGGGCGCCGATCTCGATGAGCGTGGCTCCCTCCTCGGGATTGAGGCCGGTGGTCTCCGTGTCGAGCATGATGTATGTGTCGATCGGCTTGTCAAGCGGTTCGATGCGGCGCGGATTGCGACGGTCGATATAACGTTCCCAATACATTTTGTTGTGTTTCCTTTCTCGTGATTGTTATTGTGATATTCCCGATTATTCTTTCGTTGTTTCGATGAAGTCGAGAAGGGCCTGCTGGTATGACGGCAGTCGTTTGCCTTCGCGTCCTTCCATGTCCTCCCACCACCACCAGCGCAGGCCGTCTTCGTCCGTCTTGCGGTTGAGCCAGCCGGTCTGCCTCGTCTTCCAGGGTGTTCCGGGTTCCGTCGGCTTGGTCTTCAGCATGATCTCCGTGCGGTCCTGGGTGCAGTCCCAATCGCACCAGACCGTGCCTTCGTCCGTATGGCAGGGATAGTGGAAGTCCTCGGGCAGTCCGCCGCGTTCGAGTTCTTCCTTGAGCGCCCGTCGGACGTCCCGCCTGTCGAGTCCTTCGATCCGATGGGCCTTGTAGCGGTCGAGTCCGTACTCCACTCTTCTGGTGGTCGGGCCTGACCAGGTAGGACTGTATCCGAGTTTCTTTTCCGCATCGTCGATGTCTTCGATCATTTCCTTGATGGTCTTCCTGCGTCCGTCCACGGTGCGGTAGGACACGAACGCGTCGGCCTTGTCGTCCGGCGCGACGCCGAATTCCTCGTTGGCGTCGTTCTCCTCTTCGGGCGGCCACATCCAGGTCTGACCGGTGCGCTTGTCACGTGCGATGCCCATGCGGCCGTACTCGTTGTCCTTGAATTCGATGGCGATGCCGCTCTTCGATGGACGTTGGTCGGTGAGGGGACGGTTCGCCTTCAACGCGAGGTCGATCAGCGTGTAGATGGATGGGGTCGGATGGCCGTAATGCTGCGCACGGTAACGGTCGACGATGCCGCGAAGGCTGGTTTTGGGAAACGCTTCGTGGAGTCTTTCGATCGTCTCGTCGTCAACGGGTTTCGACGTGTCCGTGATTCCGGCCGCCTCCCACCAGATTCCCATGGTGCCCTGGTCCCACTTGTGGGCCTCTCCCCACTGGAAGCGCGCGAGATGTTCGATGTCGATTTCCAGACGCTTCTGGAAAAGCAGATTCCCTCCGATGATGACGGTCTCCCGTCCGAGCGAGTTCAACCGGTATCGCAGCGGGACCTTCACGTCCAAGGTTTCGCCGGTCGGGAAGACGACGTGGGCGACGCACGGCTCCGCGCCCTTGTCCAGCATGGAGAAGACCTCCCGCAAGTTCCTGATGGTAGCTCGTGGCGCGACCGCGCATGGGTGGCGGTTTCCGGTTTCGCTGTCGATGATGTAGTACATTTTGATTCCCTTTCACTGTGGGGGTGGCGGCTGGCCTATGCCTTGCCGACACCCCAAGTATATCACACATGTGTGATATTTTGCAAGTGTCTTCCTACTTTTCCAGAGCCCAATCGGCGGCCTTGCCGGTCTCCTTGAGTCCGATGGCCTGGCGTGCCCCGTCCTGTCTTCCGTGCCGGTAGGCCGACTGGCTGGATCCCGTGGGCTTGGAGAGTTTCGGCCGACTGTCGCTGAAGGTGACGTGTTTTTCGACCCATTGGTCGACCTGGCTGCCGCGGACGGTGACGAGTTCCCTGCCGGCGCCGTCCGATTCCATCTCCCGCCGGAGGATTGCGTATCTGCGGGCGATCTCCTCCTGGAATCCGCGGTAATAGCCGTTCCTCCATGCCGCGTTCGCTTTCGCGCGTGGTGTCGTCCTGGCCCGTTCCCGCCACATGGCAGCTCGGCTGGTCTCCATAGCCGTCCAGATGGCTTCGGTCTTGTCCACGTCGGAGCGGGCTCCGTAAATGCTGATGGAGCAGACGACGTTCCGTCCGTTCCCGGCCCGCCGCCATCCGTATGACGCCCGGCATCGGTTTCCCAGTGCGACGATGTTGGCGAGTTCGGCCATGTACCAGTTGCATGGGTTGGCTTCCAGGTGGATCATACGGCGGATGATCTCGATTGCGTCGTGGTCCTCTTCGAGCTGCCATTCCTCGATGGCGTGCCGGTCCATGAGCCTTTGGGCCTGTTCGAGGGCTATGCGCTGCTCGTTGTCGGACGCTGCGGGATCGTTGGCTATCGCCAGCAGTCTGCGCACTCGTTCCATGATTCGTTCGGCGTCCATCGTTCTCCTTTCCGAAGGTCAGTTGATGGCGAGGTTGATGGTGATGATGGGCTTGTCGATGCTGGGAATGCCGTCCACCGGCCAGTCGATGCCGGCCTTGCGGAGGATTTCATTGACGCAGGTGCTGTGCGCCGAAACCAATTCCCACTGCCAGCACTGGCGGTTGCACATTCCGTAGCAGCGGTCCCACAGCATGTATCCGAGATCGTCCATGGCGGGCTTGGATTGGTTGAGCAGGTCGCGCAGGGCGAGGACGCTTGCGCGTTCGCCGGCTTCGAGGATGACGGCCTTGCGCCACGTCATGCCGGTGACCCAGCCGCCGCCGTCCACGACGTCGACGCTCTTCTCAAGGGTGACGGTCAGCTTGTAGTTGCACATTTTTCCTGCTCCTGTTTCTCTTGCTCCGTATGTTCACGGGCGTCCGACCCGATATGGAGGCCGGACGTTTTTCTTTTCAGTCGTCGATGGCGTCTTCGAGATGGCAGATGGCGTTCGCCTCGTCGCCCCAGCCGGCGTCGCAGAAGTATTCGTACTCCCCCGCCTCGTTCCTGGTGGCCCAATAGCCTTCCTCGCCGTCGATGCCGTTGGCGTTCTCGACCCACCAGTATTCCCGACCGCCGTCCACGGTCGCGTGAAGCTGGACGTCCCACCTGCCGTACAGGCCCTTCACTTCGATGTTCCTCGGCTTGGACTGCCGTTCGTATGCGCAGTGGTTCATGTTCGTGTCTCCTTGGATGAAACCGGTCCCTGATTTTTTCTTTTGGACCGTTTGGTCGAGCGATAGCGTTAGCCGTCGGAACGTCCGCGAGCACGCCGAACGCCAGTTCGGTATCGCGTGGCGCGGACGCTCCAGCGGTTACGATCCTTGCCGTAGGCAAACGGCCCAAAAGAAAATAAAAAGGGTCGCGGCGCGCTGGGCGCCGCTCCATTTCCCTCCGGCCGGGCCGCGGCCTCCGTGGCGCGGTTTGGCCATTATTGGGTCCGGGAACCGGTTCCCGGCGCGTGGAGTCCAGAGGACGTTAGCCGTCCTCTGGCCGCCGGAGGCATCCGCCCGCGATGTCCCGCGGGCGGATTCGGGCTTGCCTGTCTAACCGTCGATTTGCTGGCGGAGTTTTTCTATCTCTCTGGAGAGGATGGCGAGGAATTCCCGGTAGGTGTCAAGTTCGACCGCCATGTCGATGGCTTCGGCCTCCAGTTCGAAATGGCAGTCGCCGTCATCGGTGAATGTGATGTCGGGGAAGTCGAACCATTGCCAGCTGTAACCGTCTGGGTCGCCATGCCATCCGTCTTTGGTTTTGACAAGCGTGTAATGTTCCGTTCCTTCGTACTTTTCGGAAGTATCGGACAGCCCGCGGTCCGAATTTTCGTCGATGTCGCTCATAATGCGGCTCCTTTGATTCCGCCGGTTTGCAAGGGAATAATCCGGAGGTCAGCGGAACTCCCTCCGGCCCGCCATGTCGGCGGAATGCGTCTCTAATAGGAGTTGGTCGCATGGCCGATGATGACGCGTGGACGATCGGTGCCGTAGCGCAAGCGGCGTAGAGAGGCTCGGATCCGGAATGAGAGCGCGTACGCTCCCGCGGGGATGATGAAGATGAGGACTTCGACCAGTCCGCCGACGAGTTCGGCGCGGGATGTAGGGTCCGCCATGAGTTCGTTGAATGCTTCGAGCATTGTTGTCCCTTTCGTTCTGGGGGTTTCGGCTGGCCTATGCCTTGCCGACAACCCCCATTATATCACAGTATTGTGATATTTTCCGGTTGTGGCTTGTCTTTTTCAACGGTTTCCGTGTTTTTTCGCGGGTGCGGGCATGCCGTAGACTTCTCGCACCAGTGGCCCGAGGGGGCGGCTTGCCCTGAGCAGGGCGCGCAGGTCGTTCTCTTCGATGGGTTTTTCGCCGTGCCCGTCGGTCTTGAGCTCGCGGAAGGTACAGGTGTTGACCCCGTCGTGGTGGACGCCGACGTATCTCAGGTCGTCGTGGCCGTCGATTTTCCAGGTCTCGTATTCCATACCGGTCCATGGGCTGTCGGAGATGATGTCGCCGATGTTGTCGAACCTCACGACGCTGGCGATGGTGCGGCTGCCGTTCCAGAGTCCGGCCTTGCCGAGGATGATGACGGGATGCGCGAGCTCGAGGTGACGCAGGTTGTCCCGCTCGTCGGCACGGCATTCAGTGTTGAGGTCGTCCGCGGCGATACGGACGTTCGCGTCGTATTCGTCGATGGATTCGATGGCTTCGACGAGTCGCTGCGGGGCCGGCAGTTCGCACTCCCCCACGACGTATTTCCATGCCTTTTCGAGGATGACGTCCACACCGTACGTCGCGTCCGCCATGGTCTCTTTCGGGTTTTCGGCCATGGCCGTGGCGAGGTGCGCCGCCTCCTGCTTCCAGTCGTCGATGATGGCGTCGATCTGGTCGGTGTCGTTGGTCCAGATGATGTTCTGCTGCATGATGTCGCTCCTTGATGTCCTGTCGGTCCCTGAATTTTTTCTTTTGGACCGTTTGGTCGAGCGATAGCGTTAGCCGCCGGAACGTCCGCGAGCACGCCGAACCCCTTGGGGTTCGGTATCGCGTGGCGCGGACGCGAGGGCGGTTACGATCCTTGCCGTAGGCAAACGGCCCAAAAGAAAATAAAAAGGGTCGCGGCGCGCTGGGCGCCGCTCCGTTGAACGTCGCGGGCCATGCTCCGTCATGGCCGTGGCGTCCTGCGAAGGTCCGGAAACATGAGGTTTCCGGCGGTGGGAAGGTTCGGAGGGCGGCGGAACGCCCTCCGGCCCGCCGTGGACGCCGGCGGGATTCCGTATGGCGGGAGTGGTTCCAGTCATGCGGCGGCTGGACGCTCGGGGCTTAATCAATACCCCATGGGATTTCCACGGGTTTGTCGCAGACGGTCACGGTGAGGGATGGGGTTGTGTAGGTGGATGGCAGGTACACGCCGTCAAACAGGTTTCGTTCCGTTTCGTCGGGCAGGCGCCACTTGCCTTCCTTCTCTCCGTTCCTCTTGATTCTTTCGGCCGCCGCGCGCAGTCTGCCGCATACGGCGTCGAAGGCGCTTGATACGTCGATTTGATAGGCGAGGCACACACAGGAGCCGATTATCTCCAAATCGTCGTATGCGCGGCGGTTGCTTGAATCGACCGGACGGTGTTCCGTTCTCTCGTTGTAGCGGCCGCCGGTCGCCTTCTCGTTCTCCATACGGAGCAGGGTGTACAGCATTGGAGCGTGGTCCGGTTCGTCTAGATATCGGGCGACGCCTTCGGCCGCAGCCATGACGGTTTGGTCTCCGCAGATGTACGAGCTCATTTTCGTTCTCCTTGAATCGGTGTCGGTCCTTGGGTTTTTTCTTTTGGACCGTTTGGTCGAGCGTCAGCGTTAGCCGCCGGAACGTCCACGAGCACGCCGGACGTTAGTCCGGATCGCGTGGCGCGGACGCGAGGGCGGTTACGATCCTTGCTGTAGGCAAACGGCCCAAAAGAAAATAAAAAGGTCGCGGCGCGTCCATGCGCCGCTCCGTTTCCCGGCCCCGCCGCACACCAGGCATGGCGGGGCACGTTCCGCTGTCGGAATGGTCCCGAAGCGGTAGCGGAGGGTCCGTTGTTCCGGCCGAGTCGCGGCCAACGCGGCGCGGCGAAGCCCTTGTTGGGTCCGGGGACTGGTTCCCGGCGCGTGGAGTCCAGAGGACGGTAGTCGTCCTCTGGACTCCGGAGGCACCCGTCCACGGGACATCCGCGGGCATGAAAAATCCCGACCGTTTGGAAGAACGATCGGGATTTGTTTGGATGAGTTCGACGAATGGATTATTTATAGGCTTCGCTGCGATGGCGGATACGGAAGACCTCGACGGTGACCACCTCGTCTCGCAGTAGGCATAGAACACGATAGTCGCCAATGCGGTAACGCCATTGTCCTGACCTGTTGGCGGTCAGACCCTTGCCCGTCACCCTTGGGTCCTCGCAACCGTCGATGTGCTTGTCCATCCAGTCAAGGATGCGTGCCGCGTTGACGCGTCCCATCTTGCGTAGTTCTTTTCGAGCGGCCGACGTGTACTCGACATGCCATGTCATAACTCGAGGTCCTCACGCAGTTGCTTGGATGTGTATCGCGTGCCATCATCCTTTTCCATGGCGTCGTTCAATGCCGCCGCATCGTCGGCGTCCTCGATGTACTCGTTCAGCCATTGCGCGAACTTGTCATATAGGGACACGCCTTCCTTGCGTGCGATGGTTTCGCCTCGATAATAGGCCTCAGTGTTGATGGGCACTTCCATGTTCAGAACTGGCATGGCATGTCTCCTTTCTTGTAATACCGATTATATCGGCTGGTTTTTTAATGTTTCGTTGTTGTTTTCCGCACGGCAAACGGACCGGGGCGGATGCCCCGGCGAAGGTTTCCTGTTTTGGAAGTCGCCTACTCTTTCAGTGTGTTCAGCATGGCCCGGTACATTTCATGCATCCATGCCGTGCGCGCTTCGAGTTCCACGCCGTCGGCGGCGAGCTGGCTGTCCTCTTCGGTGATGTAGTCCTCGAACAGTTCGAAGAATGATGGCGTGATGGCGTTCAGTCCGGCCTGTCTGACGGTCTCAGCGTCCTTGACGGCCTGTTCGCCGTCCGGTTCGATGCCTCGCGGGCGCATTTCGTTTTCGAGCCGTTTGCGGGCGTTGGCGAGCATGTCCGCGCCGCGCAGCTCGTCGTATGTGATGCCGGCATCCACGCCGGGCACGCTTCCGTCACGTTCCCACCAGATGGGCGTGTTGGACCAGATGGTCTTGATGGATTCGATGATTGATTCGAAGTTCGGATAATCGTTTCCATCGTCCGGGTCGAATCGGCGCATATCGTCCCCGCCTTTGAAGATGGTGAGGAAGTAGTCGGCGTAGCCGTCCTCGCGTTCTTTCGGAGTGCTTGCGACGATATGCGCGTAGTGCATGAGTCGGCCGTATTCGTCGAACGTGTAGAGGGTGATGCCGTGTCCCGCTTCGAGGGCGTCGGTTTCGGTCTTCAGATTAATGGTTTCGATGCGTTCCATTTCCAGGTTCCTTTCTTCATCCGGATAGATGGGGCCGTCATGGTTGAACGGCCCCCGGTTGCCGTTCGTGATGGTTCAGGCCTGTGCCTGTTGTCCCGCCCACGGGTCCTGTTCCGGGACCGCGTTGGTGTATTGCGGCAGGCTGGTGGAATTGGATTGCTGGCGATTGGCACGACGCTGGTTGACGAGCTGGTTGGGGATGATGCGCGTGCCGTTGATGACGGGTGTGGCCTGGGGGTTTCCGTCACGGTCGGTCCACGTGTTGAGACGGTCGGAAAGTTCGCCCCATGCGACCACGGCCGTGCCTTTGGCGAACGCGTCCGGCTGTTGTTGGATGGTCTGCGCGTAGCGTTCCGCGGCCAGTCCGTAGAAGTTCACGTCCACGGCGGTGGTGCGTCCGTCCTTCCACTGGTTCGTCTGCGGGTTGAGCTTGCGGTCGGTGTGCATGATGCGGAAGACGATGCGGGCGACGTACTGGCCTTGGGGGAAGTACTTCGGCTCCTGAGCGAGGTTGCCTTCGACGATGTTGGTGGTCTTGATGGCGGTCATGGTGTGCTCCTTTGGCTTATGGGAGATTGCTCCCTGAAGAATTTTTTCTTTGTGACCGTTTGGTCGAGCGATAGCGTTAGCCGCCGGAACGTCCGCGAGCACGCCGAACGTTAGTTCGGTATTGCGTGGCGCGGGCGTTCAGGCGGTTACGATCCTTGCCGTAGGCAAACGGTCACAAAGAAATGATTTCAACGCGGCGCATCAGTGCGCCGCTCCGTTTCCCGGCCCCGCCGCGCATGGGCATGGCGGGGCATGTTCCGTTGTCGAAATAGTCCCGGAGCGACAAGCGGAGGGGTCCATCTCCCCCGGCGCGGGCGCGGTTCCCGCCGCGTGTGCGCCGCCTGGGTGGGCTCCGGCGGCTTCAGGGGCCGGCCCGTCCGCAGGGGTTCGACGCCCCTGCGGCGGATTCTTGTCAGCGTTTCAGGTCGTTGAGGTTTTCCACTCCGATGATTTCGACGCCGTCCGGTCTCCCGGCTTGGGCGAGGTCTGCGGCGGGGAGGATGACGCGTTGGATGCCCTGCTCCCGCGCGTGTTCGATGAGGGCCGTCAAATCCACGTCCTCGCCGATGGGAGGAATAGTCCCGTCCGCTTCCACGTCGCCGAGGATAACGGTGTTCTCCAAGTCGGGAATGCCGATTGTCCCGGCTGTGGCCATTATGCAGACGGCGGTGGCGAGGGCGCATAGGCCCGGCCGTTTCGGCTGGTTGGTGGGCAGAAGTAGCAAGGTCGTCCTGCACTCCGGCCATGCGTATCCCACTGTTTCGCACGCCGTTTGGACGCGTTCGCGGATGTGACGGTCCTCGTCGTCGATTCCGATGGCCGCGAAATACGGCAGTCCCGGGGTTATGTACTCTGCGGCTTGGATGAGGTACGGGTTTCCCGCGACGGTCGTTCCCATGGACAGTGTTGTCGAGTGTTTCATTCCCGTTCCTTTCCTTCACTTCGCGGGGAAGGTCAGATAGTCGAAGCCGGACAGCGAGTAATGCGTGTCGCACCGCATGGTCCCCTTCACGCGACGGGGCTTCCCGTCCTCATCCTCGGCCAGCCGGCGCAGATCGTAGACCACGCAGATGTAAGGGTCGGCCGCGTTCGGGTCTGACCATTCGCAGGCGTCGAAGTCGGCCACCTCCCAATTGTCGCGGATGGCGAGCACGGATTCCTCGCCGTCCATGAGGTCACGGCGGACGATGGCCGTGTCGGACAGGCCGAAACGGCCCAAATCGTTCATGGCGGCGATGATGCGATGCCATTGCTCCGTGTCGAGTCCGTACGTGAAAAGTCCCGCGGGCAGGCAGTCGTCCCACCGCCACGGGGAGGTTTCCGCCTCACGGAGATAGGCGGGATTCGCGTACGGATGCATGGGCGGCTTGGCGGCGGCCTTCCAGTTGCCCCACGCGCAGTCGAGGGCGGTGAGCAGCAGCCCGTCGATGGTCTCCCTTCCCGTGCCGCAGGCGTCCAGCCATGGGGCCAGTTCCTCTTCGGAGTGTGCGTGGTCGGTCAGCTCATAGATGGGGTTCATGATGTCGTCCTCTCCTTCGTCAGTCGTTGTGGTCCTCATGGCATCCGTACGCTGCTTCGGCCATGTCCATGGGGAAGGCGAACTCGAACGACGAAAGCCGGAGGTACACGCGTCCGTCATCGAAATGATGCACGCGGTGGGCTTCCTCGTCTCCGGAGAAACGGCCCTCCCCCGCCACCATGGGATAGGCGCGGCAGCCGCCCATGTCGTTCGGACTGCCGGCATAGGTCTTGCGCAATGGCCGGATGTACGCGGTCTTGCCGCTCGGGGTGACGCGCGTGACCTCGTAATAGTCGTTGATGGACATGTCGCTGCCCCAACCGCAATGCAGTATGTCGCCCGCGGTCAGTGTCTCCCGCTTGGTCATGGTGTCCATGGCGTGCCTCCTTGAATGAACCGGTCCCTGATTTTTTCTTTTGGACCGTTTGGTCGAGCGTTAGCGTTAGCCGCCGTAGCGTCCGCGAGCACGCCGAGCCTTCGGGGTCGGACTGCGTGGCGCGGATGCGGAGGCGGTTACGATCATTCGGCGTAGCCGAACGGTCCGAAAGAAAAAAGAAGGATGGCGGCGCGGTCGCGCGCCGCTCCGTTTCCCGGCCCCGTCGCGCATGGGCATGGCGGGGCATGTTCCGTTGTCGGGATCGGTCCCGGAGGGGCCGAGCGCGGCGTGGCGGCGGACGTGTTGCCGCGGCGGTTGCACGCGGGCGGACGCCGCCACGCCACGCGATGCCCGGAGCGAAGCGGAGGGTCCGTCTCCCCCGGCGCGTCCCGCGCCGGGCCGGGTGGGCTCCGGCGGCTTTGGGGCCGGACATCCGCAGGGGTTCGACGCCCCTGCGGACGGATCCGTCAAGACCGATAGACCACTTCGAAGTCCGTGGAGCGATTGCGGTTGTCGTATTCGACGTCATCCTCGAGCTGCGCGACCGCCACATAGTCGTCCCAATCGTCCAGCAGGGCCTGCCGCTGCTTCTCCGTTCCGTCGTACATGATGACGAGCCTGTCCGCGAAGGTCTGCACCGTCGCATAGCCGTTCCGCTCGGCTAGTGTCGCCAGCTGCTCATAGGAGATGGTGCCGTCCGGCGTGACGCAGACGTTTCCGTTTCCATGGTTCTTCCGTTCCTTGGCGAGCCGTCTGATGCCGTTCCGCGCGTCGCCGAGCCTCCGGTTGATTTCGTCCGTGCGGAATTTCGGAAGGCTGTCGATGAAGCCGATGATGATGCGGCGTTCGTTCTCGGCCTTCTCGCTGCGTATCGTGCCCTGATAGTTTTCGAGGGCGTCGAGCAGACGGCTTTTCTCGGGATCGTGCTCGCGGTCGCATTCGACGCACTCCCATTCGCCGTCCTTGGTCTCATTCGCGTCATTGTTGCAGACGATGCTGCCGCACGTGGAGCATCGGATGGTGCACGCCTCGCACATGTGCCTTCCGCATTGTGAGCAGGTGTTGCAGCACCAGCATTGGTTCCCGCTCGAATGTTTGCCGATATGGCAGTACGTGCCATACCATGGCTCGTCCTCGCCATCATCGTGATAATCGGCGGGCTTCTCGCGGTTGTACACCCAAACGCCGTTCGGACGGTCGTACCATGGCTTGTCGGGCAGGCTGGCGGTGGTCAGCGAGGTGTAAAGGCACTGTTCGATTTCGTCGTATGCGTCGCAGAACAGGTTGTCCTTGCCTCCTTCGATGTTTCCACAGCCGCATTCCGCGAGCAGTGCCTCAGCGTTGGCATCAGTGGCGCATCTGCCATGTTCCTTCAGGAACGTCTTGACCTGTCCCCACGTGTAGGTGACGGCGCAGACTTCCTCGTCGTTGGAATGCTTGATGCTGTCGTCCATGTCTGTTCTCCTTGAATCTGGTCGGTCCCTGTTTTTTCTTTTGGACCGTTTGGTCGAGCGTTAGCGTTAGCCGTCGGAGCGTCCGCGAGCACGCCGGACCCTTGGGTCCGGACCGCGTGGCGCGGACGCGAGGGCGGTTACGATCCTTGCCGTAGGCAAACGGCTCAAAAGAAAATAAAAGAGGGCGGCGCGCCTGTGCGCCGCTCCGTTTCCCGGCCCCGCCGCACCAGGCATGGCGGGGCACGTTCCGTTGTCGGAATCGTCCCGACGTGAAGCGGAGGGTCCGTCTCCCCCGGCGCCTTGTCGCCGGGCCGGGTGGGCTCCGGCGGCTTCAGGGGCCGGAAAATGATGGGGGCCGGACATTCCATTGACGGGAATGTCCGGCCCCCATTCGATACGCTCACTTATCAGAGTGCGTGCCGTCCGCGCCTTTCATCGGCTTTCAAGTAGGCTTCGCCATCCGTTCTGACGCCTACGACGATGATGACCATGGTTCCTTCCTTGAGAACCGGCTTGTATACCACTCTGATTCCAAGGTCCCTGAATTTGATTTTGCATAGTCCGGCCAGATGGGCTCGGTTCGCGTTGCGCAACGGTTTGCCGTATCCGCCTTGGCTGGATGGCAGCGGATTCTCGCTGACTTTGGCGATGCCTTTGAGCACCTGTTTCTGTTCGGCCTTGCCCAGTTTGCGCATGTCCTTCGCGGCTTCTTCGAGCCATTCGACCCGCCAGCTCACGCCATCTCCGGGGTCGGCGTGTCCGCGATGTCCTCTTCGGTCAGGCCGAGCTCGGCCATCAGGTCGGCGTTGGGGATGGTCGCCCGGCCATTGTTATCCTCGATGCGTTTTTCCGCGAGGCGGGCGTCCTCCGTGTCCTCAAGACGATCGAGAAGGTCCTGATAGTCGTTGATGCCCATCAGCACATAGGACGGCTTGTTGCGTTTGATGATGATGACGGGCGCGCGGTCGGCCTTGTTCAGCACGGCTGTGGTCCGCCCGTTGCTGAGCTCGCTGACTGGCACGAGGTCGTCAAGCACATCCAACGAATTGAACATGACAATCTCCTTATCTGGTATCCATACCATATTTAATACCATTTTAGCATGTGTGGGCTCAATCCATGCATGTCTGCCGTGAATCCGCCGATTGGGAGAGGTGGCGGGCCACCGGAACTTCCGGTGGTCCGCCACGGCGTTTTCCGCATCGGCCGTCACTGGTTCAGCAGCTCGTCGATGTGGCCCAGTCCGATGACCTCGACGCCGGTGGGGATGGTCGTTCCGGCAAGGTTCGCCGATGGGATGATGATGCGGCGGATTTCCAGCCTGCGCACGGCATATGCGGCGAGGTCGGTTCTTGAATAGCGTTAGCCGTCGGAGCGTTCGCGAGCACGCCGAACCCCTTGGGGTTCGGTATCGCGTGGCGCAGACGTGGAGACGGTTATGATCCAAAGGCTTTCGCAACGGCCGCAAGGAAATTCTTTCGGCGGCGGCGCCCGGGGCGCCGCTCCGTTTCCCGGCCCCGCCGCACCGGGCATGGCGGGGCATGTTCCGTTGTCGGGCTTGCCCCGAAGCGTCAGCGGAGGGTCCGTTGTTCCCGGCCATGTGGCCGGCTGATATCGGTGGCCGTACACGTGGTATCGTCGAGACGGTTTCCCTCCGGAGCACTCATCCTATAATTTCTCAATTTGGGATTAATCCGTTTTTCACGGATGTTCACGTTCAAAAATTTCCGGAGGGGCCGTCTTTTTCCCACGTGTTAGAATCCCCGATGGGATTTGTTTTCCGGGATGGCTTCTGCCGTGCCCGGTCCCGCCTTTTTTCGGAAACAGGGAGTGGAGAAGAGCCATGGCGTTCACTTGCATCGAATTGGAGACCCGCCGTCGGCAGCTCGGATTGAGCCAGACCGATCTGGGCGTGTGCATCGGTTTGCTTTCGCCGAAGGATCCGGCTGATCCGCGGCCGGTGGGCCAGCATACGGTGTCGCGTTGGGAGGAAGGCGTGAATGGTCATGACACTCCGCCATATTGGGTGCAGGACTCCCTGCCCGAAATCCTGGATCGTATCGGCCAGGTACGTGACGCGTTATGCCGGTGGACGGTGCCTTTCCTGCGTGGATTGGAACCGGATGTGGAAGGCGTGGTGCATGTGCCGATGTACAGGTCCGACCGCGCGTTCGCCCATGCGTTCCCGAAGATGGCGGGATGGCCTGCGAGCATTTGGAATGACGCGGTGGTCCGTGCTGCGGACTCGTTGGATGATGGCCGCGACTACCAGTTCGACCTGCTTCGTTGACGGATCGAATCTCAAGTAGGGCCGCAAAAACAGGCGGAGATATGTCCGTATCGTCAGCAGTTAGGCAGTGTTTTAGGCGTCATTCATTGTCTTCCAGCAGGTCTTCGGCGTGTGTTCCCAGCGCGCGGGCGAGGTTGGCCGCGGTTTTCAGGCTCATGTTGGCCGTGGAGTAGCGTCCGGTCTCGAATTCGCTGATCCTGGATTGTCTGATGTGGCTCAATTCTGCGAGTTCGACCTGGCTGAGGCCGGCCTGTTTGCGGAGTTCGGCGAGTTTCGATGTTCTTTTTCCCATTTCATGGCTCCAGTAGCGTGTGGTATTGGCCTACGTAGATGGTTCCGTCGTCGATGAGTGTGTGGATGCGTGCTTCGATAACGTCCTCGTCCACGTTTTCGAGGGCGCCGTATCCTTCCAGTTCGCTGATTCCCCTGTCGTCCACGCCTTCGCCGGTATCGCCGACGAGACTGCGGATGGTCTTGCGGATGCCGTATCCGAAGCCGAGCAGGCGTTCGCGCGCGTAGACGAACCTGACTATCGTCGTGTCGATTACCTCGGTGTCCTGGACGTTTCCCTTCCCGTTCTTCTTTTTCGTGGAATGGCTTGCCTGGATGGTCGGGTCGCAGTCCTGCACGTACGTGCAGTTTCCGCAGTTGTCGCAGTATTCCTCGTGGTCGGTGTCGCCGAAATAGTCGAGGATGACGCCGCGAAGGCATTGGTCGGTTTCGCAGTAGCGGCTCATGGCGTGGAGACGGTCGAACGCGGCCTGTTGGGCCTTGGTGCGGTCCTTCGGGTCTTCGAGCGCGTTTCCCGCGTTGTCGGCGAGGCGGCGTTTCCAGTCGGCGAAGTCGCCGCCGGTCCACAGCATGACGCTTCGTGCTGGTTTGCCGTCTCTTCCCGCGCGTCCCGCTTCCTGGTAGAACGCTTCCAGGCTTTCGCAGGGGCCGTCGTTGACGACCCAGCGTACGTCGGGCTTGTCGACGCCCATGCCGAACGCGGTGGTCGCGCAGATCACGCGTGGCGAGCCAGTTAGGAATCCGTCTTGGATGCGTGCCTTCTCCTTGTCGGTGAGGGGCGCGTAGAACGCTTCCGCGTCGATGCCGGCCTCGCGCAGGGTTTCGGCGAGCTCGTCGCAGCGGCGGATGGTGGTGCAGTAGACGATGCCGCTTCCCTGCTTGGCTTTCGCCCAGTTGGTGATGAATTTCTTCCGCGCGGCCGGCTTGAGTTCGATCGTGTCGAATCGGATGTTGGGACGGTCGAAGCCCGTGCCGAGCATGATGGGATTGTCGAGTCCCAGTGCGTGGGCGATTTCCGGCACCTGCCGGCGGGTCGCGGTCGCGGTGAACGCGGCCACTACCGGGCGCGTGGGCAGTCCGGCGATGAATTCGCCGATTTTGAGGTAGTTTGGGCGGAAGTCGTGGCCCCATTGGAGTACGCAGTGGGCCTCGTCCACGGCGATCAGGTCGATGCGTGTGGATTGGCTGAAGAACAGGAAATCGTCTGCGAACAGGCGTTCGGGTGCGACGTAGAGGATGCGGAGTCCTCCGCCGTGGGCCATGGCGTAGATGCTTTGGCGTTGCTTCGGGGTCACTCCGCTGTCGATGAGGGCCGCGGCCACTCCCCTGGCCTGCAACGCCTGCACCTGGTCTCGCATGAGGGCGCGCAATGGGGACACGACGAGTGCGAGATGGCCTTCGCGCATCGCGGGAAGCTGGTAGCAGACGCTTTTTCCACTGCCGGTCGGCATGACGGCGATCAGGTCGCGGTCGTTGAGGATGGTGTTGACGGCTTCGAGCTGGCCCGGGCGGAAGGACTTGTAGCCCGCCTTGTCGAGTTGGTTGAGCGCGGCTTGGGACCAGTCGCGTAGTTCGTCTTCGCGGATGCGTCCGGTGTCGGTTTCGAGGATGTTGACTTTCATCATGTGCGGGTTTCCTTCTTCCGTTTCGGGCTCGGCCTGTGCCCTCCCGACACAGACCAGTATATCACAATACTGTGATATTTGTTTTGGATTGTTTTAAGTGTTGCATCTTCCGGATATGCAACACTTATCCGATGCTCCCGTGGAACGTTTTCCCGTTATCCGCAGTCGATGGGACTGCGGGCGCGTGACGATTCCATAGGGAGGTTCGCATGCCGCGTTTCTACGGGTTCGATGGTTCCACTGGGATGGATCTGCGTCCGGTCGGCCAGTTGGAGGCGGAGGATGCCGCGCGGCGCGAGAGGGAACGCCGCCGTCATCCCATGCCCGTGACCACGCGTATCCGTCTGGTCTCCCAGCCGCCGGAGGGCCTGCTGCCCTTGTCCTTGTTCGACAGGGTCGGACTCGCCGACCGGAAAAGCCTGTATCCGCGGAGTATGGAGACCGTTCCGCCCGATCTTGCGGGATTGTATGTGGATTACATGACCCGTGTGGCGATGGGCACTCCCGTGCGGGTCGCGTTCCATGTTCCCTTGTTGGGTGCGCGGCTGGTCGGACAGGGCGAATACGCGGAGTCCCTGCTGTCCCGTGTGACGGATTTCTCTCCCGCGTCGGCGCGTGCAGCGTGCCTGCTGCTTGATTTCGATGCGGCGTCGCGTCGTGGACCGCAGTATTGGCGTCCGCGGCGCATGGTTCCGGATGATGCGACGTATTTCAATCTCACGCGTATGGTGGCCCGGTCGCGTGCCTTTTTCGACGAGTATGGTCCGGTCGTGTGGGACGGTTTCGACTTCGAGGGCGGGTATACGGACCGGATCACGTCGGGTAGTGGCGATTTCCTCACCGCTGACACGTTGTGGGATTTCAAGGTGAGCTCCTATAGGCCGAATCCCATGTACACGTTGCAGTTGCTGGTCTACTGGCGTATGGGATTGCATTCCGTGCATGACGAGTATCGGATGGTCCGGCGGTTGGGTTTCTTCAATCCGCGGCGCGACGAGGTGTGGCTGTTGGACGTGGACCGTATCGATGGTCGGCTTGTCGATTGGACGGACCATGAGCTGATCGGATATCCGAAGGACTAACGGCCCATGCGCCATGCTTTTTAGGTTCGGCGCATAGGCCTTGCGTCACATCGGTTAGTTCCGGTCGATGAAGGTCAGTATGAAGTATCGGATGAGGGTGCCGGTCTCGTCCGGCGTTCCGGCCAGTCCGGACGACTTGTCGGGTTCGATTCTTCCGATCGCGGCGTATTCCAGGGCCTTGCGCACTCCCATCCATTGTTTCATCGTCTCCAATGATTGGAACGTTTCGGCCGGCGTGTCCGTAAGGTAGCTGCGTACCTTCACGTTCGTGGCCCCGTCGATCCGGCCGGCGTTGGAGGCCAGCAGGCGGGTCACCGCCCGTGTGTCCCGTATCGGGATCTTCCGTTGCGTCATGTATGCCACGCATCTCGTGATCATGCGGCCGCGGATATCGTCGTCCATGTCGAGCGTGCTTGCCGGTTCAATCATGGGATTTCTTCTCGTCCATCTGGCTGGCGATGTAGTCGGTGAGGTGTTGGACGCAGAGCGCGAATCCTTTGCGGTTGCCGTCGTCCTTGAGGTTCGGACTGTAGTAGAAGTCGCCGGCGACCAGGTCGACGGCGATCTCGTAATCGTCGCTGTCGGGTTTCTCGTCGATTCCCATGAATTCCACCCATATGGCCTGCGGCAGGCTGGGTACGACGTCTTCGGGTATTCGCGGCCCGGTCAATGTCATGTCCATCGCATGGCATGCCGCCCATACGGGGTCGGGATTCTTGGCGACGGAAGGGTCCATGAAGCATTCCATGACCGTGTTGGTCTTGTCCAGCGCGGTGATCCGTGTTCCTGCGAGGGCGAGACGTGCCGAAGGCACCGTACGTCCCGCGCATATGCCGAACCAGAGTTTTCCGGCATGTTCTTCCATGATCGATCCTATTTCCTTCCGTGTTCGTCCAGCCATGTTTTGATGCCCATCACCACGCTGAACACCGCGGCGATGACGAGGATGAGCAGGAGGATGAGCCATAGCCAACCGTATTGTGGCAGTAGCGCGCATTCCGTGCAGACCATCAGCATCGCGACTATGCAGACGGCGAGGATGACCAGGGATTTGATTATGTTGTCGTCGTTCCGGACGCTCATTGCTGTTCCTCTTTCTTGATCTTGGCCCGCCATCGCGCCACGCATCGTTCTATGCGTTTCCGTCCGATGAGTTCCGGTCCGACTCCCGCTCCACGGAAAATGTCAACCGGTCGTGAGCCTGCTTCGAGTTCCTTTTCGGCGTATTCGATGAAGGTTTTGTTCCAGGTGATTCTTTTCTCGGTGCATGCGTCGATGATGTCGAGACTGCATAGGTATTTGCGTTCCGGCTCGTCGAACGGCTTACCACGTGGACGGTCTTTTGCTTTCGGTCTGGTCATTCCTATCATTTCTGTCCTTTCCGCCGGAATGAGCCGGCTTTGTTTTTTAGATGTCGAGTTCTCCTTGGATGACGGGGTGGCTGCCTTCCGGCCCATAGTCGGATTCGTCCAACTGCCAGACCGTTTCCTTTCCTCCGTTGAGTGGATGTTCCTCCACAAGGGTCAGTCCGCAGACTCCGCACCGCATCAGTCTTAGTTTGCTTTGGGTGGTGCGGCCGTTGATGGTCCTCGGCCTCCACAGGTGGGGCCTGTATTGTTTCCATCGTCTGCGTTCGTCCGTGCCGGGGCACGCCTGATCCTTTAACAGGTTGTTGTTCCCGCACAGGAACGGGAAGGCGATCGTCCGAAAGAACGCTTTCCGCGCGTAGGGTCCTTTCGGTTTCTTCTGCCGACGTCCTTTGGGCGTTCATGGCGGAGTCATGCCTTTCCCATGCAGGCCTCGGCTTGGTGTTCCACTCCGGCGAGATATGCCTGGCTGATGATGTTCATCGTCTGGTCGATTCCGTACATGTCGTTTTTGGCTGTTACCAGGTAACGGTCCTTTATTTTTCGTGCGTATTCGTTCGCTGGTTCGATCGCGTCGCTCAACGCGTTGGCCCAGATGCGTTCTTCTTCGCTCATTTGTCTTCCTTCTTGTCGAGAGCCTGTTCTGCTTGGATGCAGAAGTCCAATGCATCGTTCCACGCGGCGCGGTATGCGAGGGCCCATGCCTGCGCGGGCGATTCGGTGGTGAGATGGGCTTCCAATAGTGTTTTGATGGCTTTTCGTTTGACGTATTCGTCGGCGCCCGTGGTGTCGATCTCTTCCAGTTGCGGTGTCGCCTCGTTCTTCCGGTCGAGGATGAGTCTGATGCCTTCGATGATGAGACTGGTTGACGTGGTACCCAACTTGGCGGCGTGGTCTTTGAGTTTCTGCTTCAGTCCGATGGGGATCATGAAGCTCGTCATCGACATCGCCTCGGCTTCCCTGCTGTTTTTCTTCATGGAGAATAGTGTTCCGTCCGTGTTCATATGACTTCTTTCAATCCGCTGATTTGCTGGTGGATGTCATTGAGTTTCCGTACTGAGGTGTTGATTATGGTTCTCATGGTGAAGTCCTCTTTGACCAGCCGGTCGGTCATTTCGAAGTTTTCCCTGACCAGCCTGTCGGTCGTCCTTCTCATGAACCACATTTCAACGGACTCGTATTCATCCGATGGAGTCCCGTTTCCCATTACTCGTCCTTGCTTTGGGGCCGTGCGAGTCTGTCAAGGCCTTCGACGACGGTGAGTTCCGCCCATGCGCGGTTCATTGCCTGGGCGAGCCGTATGGTCGTATGGTCCTTGGCTTGCTCGATGAGTTGACGGTAGAGTCTTTCGGCTGTTTCGCATGCTTCTTCATGGCTGATGGGTTCCAGAACCTCTTCCTCGCGCATTGGAATGCAGAGCTCGTCCATGACCTGTGCGAGCCGGTTGTACGCTTCGGCCAGTCCGTGCGTGTTCTCGTCCTCGCTTATGTTCTGCAGGGTGACGTTGAGTTGGCCGGCAAATTCCACGACCTGCGCCATCGTTGTTTTCCTCATGTCGTTTCTTTCCTTCCTCCATGCCATTGACAAGGACCGTGATGAGGAGGATCGGAGTGATTGCGATCGCCATCATGCCGCACAACGTTCCTACCGTTCGACTGAGATGCAGTAAACGTGGGTCGGCGTGTGCGGATACGGTGACTGCGATGTAGCAGGCGCAATTGATGGTGAACAGGTTCATCGCGATTATCGCGATGAACCTGAGTATCGTCCGTGGACCTCGACCGTTCCTCATCGGCTTTCATCCTTTTGGGAGTCGATTTCCTGAAAAGGTTTTGATTTTGAAGGAACGCCGTCGGGGGAATTGTTAGAGTCTGCTGTTGTTAATGTTTCCCCCGTCGGTTTCCTTCATTGTTTCCACGTGTCCCGCTTACGATATCGGGGGTAAAAATCGTGGTCAGAATGTTTTCCAGGGGTGAGGGCATCCCATGATGTTCTGGTAGTCGGCGGCGTCGAGTTCGTTTTCGAGGACGGCATTGTTCTCGTGGTAGGTGTGGAGTGATTTTTTCATGCGGTAGCATGCCAGGCTTCCGGCGCATGAGAACGTGACGGCGATGACGGCGGAAGCGATGATGATGTCCTTTCTTCCGCATACGGCGCCGGTGAGCATGACGATGACGCAGGCCATGACCGCGACGTACAGCAGGTCGCGTTTTCCTCTGGTCTTGCGCGCGTCGTTGAATGCCTGTTCCGCTTCATCCCTCATGTCGGCCGCGTCGTTGAGGTCCATGCTGTTCGGACGGCATGCGTGTGGGTCTGGTTCCTTTCCCATGATCGCTCCTTTTTCCTGTGGATGTCCTTTCTCTTGTCACGCCCGCCCCACCTGTTATCGGCCATGCCACTCAGTGATGATGCGTGCGGCGCTGATGTCCGCCAGGGGCCATCCGGTACGGGTGATTTGGGTGAATCTGTGGTTGTCCGTCCTGTGCTGACGAAGGGTGAGGCGAAGAAAGCCCGTATCCTGCTTTCCCAGAACATTGAAGAACTGTCGGATATGCGTGTTCCAGACTTCGTCGGACAGGATGATGGTTCTTTGCGGCCGACGCTGATAGTGGCGTTTTTCGAAGACCGCATGGTAGGCGCGGCCCTGGTCGGTCCAGTCGGCAATTACGCCGTTGCCTTCGAGCAGAACATCCGTGCCTTCCATCCCTGGTGTGACGCGCGCAAGGCATCTGAGATTCTCCGTAAGTCCGTAGCCGAGGTGCAGGGACTCGTCGTCGACTCCCTCCATCAGGGTAAGGGCATTGGTTTGAGACGTATCCCAGATGAACGGGTCCTGGTCACGCTGAAATTGTTTGTTATTAGTCGTTCACACTTATCTGTTGTAGGGCTTTGATGATCAGGGAGAGTTTCGCGTCCAGATCCAACAGTCGGACCTCCGGAACCGGAGTCGGAACGGCGTATTGCACGCCGAGGATATGCTGCAGGGTCTTGCTTTCCGATGTCATACCCACTGCCATGCGATTCACTACCTGACGTTGATGTTCCTGCACTGTCCTTGTGTAATGACGCATCACGACCTCTTGGGTGGAGTCTCCGATGTTGTCCATCGTTTCACGGATCGTGCCTCCGTTCTGCATGAGCAGGGTCGCATGAGTGACACGCAACGTACGGAACGTCGCTGTCGTGCATCCCGCCTGTTCGCGCGCTTGACGGAAATGATTGCCCAGGGTCGTCGGGGCGAGTGGTCCCTTTCCCCGACGGGACTGGAATAAATACGGGCTGGATTCGTCTTTTCGATTGGCGATATGCTCGCGGACCAATGGCACCAGCAGGTCAGGCAACGGGCACACGCGTTTGGAATGCTTCGACTTGGTCGGCCCTAATCTTAATTCTCCCAGATCGTGTTCCCCACGGCAGACCGAATGATTCACCATCATGGTTCGGGCTTCAAGATTGAAATCGGATACTCTCAACGCGCATGCCTCGCCGATTCTCATGCCACCGGCCCATGCGGCCAAGAGGACACTTAACCGGTCGTATTCCGGCATCGACTCGTATAGGGCGGCCAGTTGCGCGCCCGTCAATGGCGGCACCTCCCACGATTTGGGTTCCGGATCAGGTGGAATCGGTAGGGTGAACGGGTTCGACGCCAGCAATGGCATTCCTGTACCGAACTTGTCCGAGCATGCGAGATTCATGATGGCTTTCAGTCTCTGGCACATGCGGGGGAACACCCACTCGCCTTCCGCATGCTCGCCGAAGTACCATTTGGAAATCACGTCCGGAGTGATTTGCTTGAGCGTCATGCCGCCGAACACGTCTTTTAAATGGCCCACGTCCGTCCGCAGATTACGTCTTGCCGCGCCACGTAGCGCGGTGCCATCCGGTTTTCGATGCGTATCCACATACCAGTCGGCAAGTTCATCGAATGTCATCGATCCCGCTTTTTTCCGACGATCCCTGTCGGTCGGATGAACCCACTGTTTTAAACCACGACGGTGCATTTCGACCAGCTCATGTTCGCCGGCAAGCCATGACTCAGCATCCCGCACACTTTCAAATGATCGTTGCACTCGGCGTCCATCTACGGGTGACGAATAGCGTGCAAGCCATGCGCTGATCGACCCGTCGGATCGTTTCCGCGCAACGATCGTTCCGAATCTTCTTATCCTTGTGACTTCCAGATCTGGGTCCGTCATATCAGGTCCTTCCACGCGTTAGCGTCGGCAGGGACGCCCGATTCGGGGAGGATTGCAAGGCCAAGGAGCACGAGCGTCGTCGCCATTGAAAGAGCATATGCATCTCCGGGAGACGAAGCCCCCTCGATGCAAAAAAGATAGCGCATGACAGTTGATTCGGCAAAACCGGTCAGACCTATATGTATGGCGTTTTTTGGAACCTTAAAATGCATCTGAAACGGCACCTGGGAATAAAAAGCCGGAAGGGAATATGTTGTGGCGTCTTCGTCTGTTCTCTTCCGGCCTCTCTAGAGTGCAGAGGCGTTCTGTTATATGGTCTTTCCTGGTACTTCATTCGTCTTGGGAGCCAGTGACATCCACCAAAGAAGCAACATAAGTAGCATGAGATCTTTCGAGTCCAGGTGGGGGAGCAAAAAGGACTATGTCTAGGGGGCTATTCCGACCC